>ENA-OREC01000862-OREC01000862.1-marine-metagenome-genome-assembly--contig:-NODE-862-length-13699-cov-11.667743_pt1 | contig 13699 bp, 13 predicted proteins | sample MGYA00248626_ERZ508543 | MGnify/ENA primary metagenome ERZ508543 (study PRJEB26211, sample SAMN05518279) | marine metagenome | isolation source: Puget Sound, Washington, USA | host: Bankia setacea... | reverse complement strand
GGTGAACCATTAGGTCCTGTTGTAGGACGGCCAGATGGTGTTCCATCTGATCCAGTCTGTGGTCCAGCACTTGGTGTTTGACCGCTCACAGTTGGTGGGTGGGCAGTTGGTGAACCATTAGGTCCTGTTGTAGGACGAGCACTTGGTGTACCATCTGTTTGATATTGTGGACTGACCGATGGTGTTATTTCAGAAACTAGTATTGGTCTGGCTGTTGCTGAAATCATTTGAACATTCAACTTATTTTTGTGTCATTCTCAAAATAAAGTATCATCTTTCAACTTACTCAGTTATAACAAAGTTTAGTTAGTTTACACAATTAGATCATCAGTAATATTACACATTTCAAAATTCTTAATTGAATTTATGTATCTTTTTCTTCTGCAATGCTTTTTGGAAAATATGTTTTAAAGATTGGTGTATATACTTACGTTCACAGTCACAGTAGTATCGGACTTTCATATCTTCGCAGGGAACTGGGTAGTTTTCAGAGTTTCTACAGGTGTATCCACTGAAAATGTCACATGTTGTTCCGGTTGCCATAACGCTGTCATGTGGTATACCGTCTATGGTCTCACATTCAATGCGTGTTACATGACCATTACTACACTGTTGCTGTTGTTCTTTTATGGTAATATACTCGTGTTCAATATAGGACTCGTTAGTTGTTGGTTTCATATTGTTTATCCATGGCAGCCATTTTGGTTGACAAGGTGTTGGGGCGAGGGTAGTTGTGGAACCTGCACCCTCACATGTATCACAGAACACTCTGATCTCGTAGTCAAGGCAACTTCCATCTGTCTGATTCTGTGCAAAGCAGACGAGTCCTTTAATATCATTATTACAGACAACATTGTCTTCTCCAGCCTGGTTGAAGGGTATATGTGTGCCGGTGGTTCTACACTCTGTCATGGTTACATACTTCATGTCACAGAAGGTGATCATGTTGCGGAGGTCCCATGCAGATTCGTATTCTCCAAATTTGTCTGGCTGTCTGGAACTGACCCAGGGTGTCCAGTACTCACAAGCTGTGGCAGTGACAGCAGGGGCGGAGGTCGTAGAGCCTGTGGGTGGGGCAGACGGTGTAGTAGTGGGTGGAGTTCTTGATGGAGACTTACAGCCAAGCACATTAAACCTCAGGGCAATACCTTCATGCCACTCTACAGGATGTATTCTGAAATAAACATCAAAAATTACAACTTTCTCACCAGACATAACAAAATCTTGAATACACTGCTCATCATATGACACCAAACGGCAAGTGTTACTCTAGGGTTAATTTACCATGTATTAATTTTGATGTTTATAATAATGTATAGAATATATCTAATAATTGCAAATTATGACGTGGCGTTGAATCAGAAACACAGTTTTATATCGACTGTGGTAGAAATAGTATTTTAGGTTAGATTCAACGTTTCAGTTTATTATCGAATACCTCTACAGTGAACAATATAGAAAAAACTAATCCTTTTCTTTAGCAAAACCTAACATAAGATCTTATCTATTAGATTTCAACAAAAAGCTTGAGACACAGGGATTCATTTCAAAGAGTAAACATGCTAGTATTTCAATGAGCTGTTTGGGTCAGAATTTCTCAATTAAGACCACTCAATATTAACTCTGGTAGGCTAACAAGACCACCTATTTCTGCTCTCAAATATATCTCATTATTGTAGTTTGGTCTCCCTTTCTAAACAGTTTCGCTATTAAGACCACTTTTTGTTAGATTGAAGAGCGGTCTTATTAACAGATATTCACTGTAGATAAAACGGTCGTATCAATTACCTAATCCATCTAGCAGTTATAAGTGGGAAAAGGTTGACGACTGGTGTTTCTTCATCTGTGTTACCAGTGAAGAGCTTGGGACGACTGTTGGTGGCGGAGATAGGTACAGCTGTGTAGTGTTTCCCATCGGTACTGTAGTACACCTCGTATTGTGTGACCCACTGGGTAGAGTTGGCCTTTCCTTGGGTAGCCACTCCACCCACATAGTATGGAGCCATAAAGTCAACTTGGATGTATTGTTTCATATCATTCTCCCTGTACAAATAATGTCAAACACAGTATAAAACAATGTCTATGTTGAATTATCTGGTTTCAAATCAAGGGGTGAAAGCAAGAAGGTTTTAAGTGCTATTGAATATTTTTGTTAAAAAGCAGAATATTTTTACAGTCTCCCTCAAAATATCAAATATAATTTCTGATCACTATCACTCTGAAGAATTGATAGAAACTAGGCAAGAAACAAATACAAATAATGGTATTAACTGCAAAATTTTAATCACAAATACTTAAGTTATCTTTATATCAAGCTATGGCCCAATTGCCAAACATAATCCCAACATATTGTTATCAATTTGCAGATATCTTCGTGTTTATTTGTTTCAAAAGCTTAAAAAAGCTATCTATCAGCTAAAAACAACAACATAAATATTAAGATTTTCTGCTGCCCGCTTTAATGGTGGATCACAGTGTGAGCGGGTTCTAAGTGCAGTGGAATAGAGATGCATAAAATGTAAATAAAAATAAACTCTTTCTTATTTCACCCATTCTTACCTTGGCACCCAACCTCCAGAGAAGCTTCCATCTTGTCCAGCGTACAGTCTACCACGTTCTGCACCTGTGAACATGTCCTTGGATGAGGAGGAGCTCAGCTGTTTGTCACTCACAATCAAGGGATTTTCTAGACCCATTGGTAAAGTACACACTAGAAGAAAAAAGTATGTTATTGTCTCATAATAGTTGCTTTTCATATGTCAAAACTAATGTTTTTAAACAAGGACGCTTAATGGTCAATCTGTCGCTATTTGAAACGATATTTTGAAATTGCAGAGGGTAAAATAAGTCGTTGTTTTTCATAATATGTAGAAACTTTTTTTGGGGGGCTAATGATATTTGGGAACTACATACAGTTAAAAAATTGTTGTTTTCATATGTATAAGTCAAGAGGTAAAAGTGAAAGGGTGCTATGAAATAAAGAAGCAGTTTGGACCAATTTGCATTCAACCCTTCAAGAAAATATTTTGGGGAGCATCTGAAACTAGAACTATGAGTGAAATCACATAAGGATACCCCCATCCCACACTACTAATTATCTTATTTAAAATATTTCCACCCGGCATTATCCTTCTTCATGCACATTCTCAGGTTTTCTACTGCAACTGTGCAAAGTTACATCAGGATCATGTCATCTGATTTAACCGTTAAGGAGCTCTTGTGACTACATTAGGTCAGATGATAGGACTGACAGGGTGATCCTTAACACACCCATTAAAACATTGGTTCCAGCAGGTTATACTGACGCATGAGTTGACATCATTTTGCAGGTTTCAACTTGTAGTACACTTGTATAAATCATTTTAATATATAAATTGGAAACTAGTTGTAATAGATTATCAGGGTAGATTCAATCATGACTATAAATGTTGACGGCTATGAGTTTCAAGTAAGCCCAAAGGTAAATAAGAAACCACTTATTTTGGCCCAGTTGGAAATGTCATTTTAAGGAAAACCTCAAAATTGTGTATCAGTGAATATTATCATTTCAAAAAGTGATATGGATTTTTTGTGTGTTCCATAATGGTATATGTAAAAACAAAAGCTATATTTAATGGAATGGTTATGATCACTTTTTAGCTGTTGTTCTCCAAGACTTGAAGTAAAGAACTTACATGAGGGTGGGATATGAGCAGGAGTGGTGACAGTGAAGCCAGAGGTGGATCCTGTTACTGTAGCTTCTGTAGTCGGAGTGCCGAATGAGGCATTGGGTGCCATCGTTGTTACAGGCGCTTCCGTGGTAACCGTAGGAGTCTGTGGAATATCAGGGTTACAGCCGAGTATGTTGAACCTAAAGGCTGCAGATGCACCGTGCCAGGCAACAGGGTAGATTCTGATGTACTGAGCTGTAATATTTCTGTTGAACAAGTGACGAGAAGTTCCATGGTTGTTGAAGTTTCCACGGAAAAGTCGAGCTTCATTGTCACCAGCATTGAAGGAGTATGGTGTAAATGTGGTGCCATCCATGCTAGTTTCTACGGTGTAGCGCGTGAGCCATCTCTGTCCACCATTCTCTCCCTGTGTTAGAACTCCACTCAATAGTTTGGGTGACTGGAAGTCTACCTGTATCCAGGGTTTGGAGTCATCTCGACTAGAAAAAACAAAAGCATTGATAATACTATGCTTGTTTTTTTCAGCCTCTGTAGTTTGAGTTAAACACATATGTCTTTTTTGTGTGTGGTATTTTTTACAGTATTTGTAAAACCTACTACATTATAACAAGTGTTCACCATACAGCCTCAATTCAATTCAATTTAATTCAAAAACTTTATTTACAGAAGGTGACCCAGTAAGTTTACAGCTGGTATACATTAATTGTGCAAAGTGTATTGTTTGCCTCATATCCTATGTACATATGCTGAGGGTATCAAATAAACTTGAAACTGGGTGAACACCAAAGAACCATTTTACTAAAGCACTTATCCTAAATAAATGTGTACAATAATACCATAAAGACAATCATAGGATAGTGAAAAATGATGCTGTGAAATAGTGAAAAAGTAAACTCTTGTTTATGTTACCAAATTTAGAGTTCATAAGTTTTAAAATAAGACACCTGTGTTTACCATATATAAAATGATAACTATACAGTACAAATGACCAAAGAAACCTACCTAGGTGCCCATGCAGTTCCACCATAGATACGTCCATGTGTTGCACTTAGTTCTGGACTCTGATTGGACGAGGATGTGATCTGGTTGTCGGCCACAATATGTCCGTCTTCCAAACCCATGGGTGTCAGACAAACTGTGAAGGAGCAAAGTGTTAGTTTATTGAGATTCTGAAAGGATATATTAACTACAATGTGCTGTTTTACTTTTGACAACTTTAATACATAAACTTAAATCTAGTAAAAACAAGAGCTATCACTGATTATGATGAGTATATCCCCAAATCCCCGCTTTGTCACAAGAAATAAAGCAAACCATAATAATTATTTAGACTACTTGAAAACTGTGTAGAATTTTGAGACACAAACTTTCTGTCACTCTATAGACATACAAGAATTTCGGAAAAAAAGGCATAACTCTGGAACCCCTTAGTGGGTCTGATTGACCGTCTGATGAATCAAGTAATTTAAGTACCGGTAGTTAGGGGTTAACAAGATAGGTTACCAGTACTTTTATCCTCACATGACCAAAAATTATTTTGTCCAAAAAACTTTCCTTGTTTGATTTTAAATAACGTTTTCATTCTGTTGGAAGTTTTATGTCCGAAATCATGTAAAAATTGTCTATTTAATAAAATCATTGTTTATGGGTTTACGTTTTTTTCTCATTTTGACATGTGATTTTCTACACAATTTCCAAATGGCTACCAATGAACTGTACCTGTTGGGGGACGGGTAAAGTTCGGGATTGGTACTGGGTAAGTCTCTCCAAACTTTGGTGTCGTCGTCAGCGTTGTTTCTGTTGTTACTGGGGAAGTTTTAGCAGTTGGCGTTTCTGTTGTCTGGTTATTAGGTTTTGCTGTTGGTGTAGATCCTGAAGCATTGATTGGCACAACAGTTGTCATGTTCATAGCCTCGGATGGATTACAGCCAACAATCTCAAATACCATAGACGCTGCCTTATGCCACGTCAATGGATAAATTCTAATGAATCGACCATAGATGTTACGATTGAAAAGACGCTGGATTTCCGTGGTGTTGTCTGTGTTGCCGGTGAAGGTTTTAGGTGTGGTGCCATTGATGATATCAGAGTATGGCATGAATGATTTACCATCATTGCTCGTGAACACCTGGTAGGAAGTGACCCACTCGTCTTTACTTGGGTGACCCTTGGAGATAACTCCTGATAAAGTCTTGGTCTCCAGGAAGTCAATCTGAATCCATGGTCTGGGATCAGTAGGGCTATAAATACAAGTTCAACACTCGTAAATGAAGCTTTTCATGCACCACATATTGGGAGATTTAACAAAAACGATCGTGAAATCATTCATTTTTCATAAGCAAAAAATGTTAACAAATTCCAATTCAGAACACTTCTTGTATTTGGTTAGAAAAGTATAGCATGATAATCCATTATATATACAAGAAAAAGCTCCCTACACTGTCAAAGACTAAAACAAAATAAAAAAATGTTGTTTGTGCTATTCCATTAGTAACACTAAACTAGAGGGCTTTATATTTGACATTGATTGTAGAGTTTTCCAAATACAGCAACACTTTGTTTTACCTTCCAACTCTATCCTATTCACAACTAGTACATTTGTTATTAACTAAACCTTTCTTAACAACTATACATGTATATACGTTACCTTGGTGTCCATGGCAACGTGATTCCAGTGGCTTCACGTTTAGACTTGTTGGGAAGTTCCAGGTTAGAGGAAGCTTTGATCTGTGAGGGACCAATGATGTAACGGTTGCCAACACCCATTGGAATAGTACACACTGTAACCATAGAAACAAAATTATCAAAATATAAAACGAAATAAAGTGGCCAAGTTTAATAGAAAAGAAAATCAGTGGAAACAATGGAAGGTGTTGAGTTCAGGGGGCGGCTTCATCAATACTCCTAGGTGTACTCTGTCTAGATACGATATCATACTCTACCATTGGTCAGTTATCATACTTAGGTGAGATATTAGTCTATGTACTCTTAACAACATGGCATCTAGAGAAACTTCTATGGATGGATAGACAGTCAGAAACCAAAACACCATGATAACACATAACAGTAACCTGATTAAAGCAAGAAGTATATAGATGTTGTTTACCTGGTAGTATCTCTGTGACAGCTGTTGTGGAGAATGTGGGAGAGATGGTTGTATCCACAGGTGGGGACATTGTTGGTGTTCCTGTAGAGTCAGTGTGTGGTGACAGGGTAGGCTGAGCTCTATAACAATAAACATCATTGAAGTGAGAATAGTTAAGCCTACCATCAGAAGTCTCATAAATGTGATCTTACTATGAGAAAAATCATAATTTAAAAGATATGTGATCTTACTTAAGGAGGAATTATACTTTTGAGAATATGTGATCTTACAATCAGAAGTATCATAATTTTGAGAATATGCGATCATTCTGAAATTCAAATGTTAATTTATAAACATTTTAAAGAACTTGTTCTAAGTCTCAATCCTAATTCCAGAATGTTCTATGTTGATTTGTTTTTTCCACCAGAACCTAAATATAGCAGGCCCTGCCCACTTACCCGTAACATCCAATCAAGTTAAACCTGAGTCCAATACCAGCAGAGCCTCCTTCTACTACCACAATTCTCAAATATCTGGCTTCTATAATTCTTTCCAGCATGTGTTTCACGATGGAGTCTCTGTCTGCATTACCCTTGAACAGTTTGGCTGTTCCACCAACCTTGTCCGAGTACGGAGTAAAAGAGAGTCCATCTTTGGAGTACAGGATGGCATACTGGGTCAGCCATCTGTCAGCGTCAGGAACTCCCTGGGTAAGGATTCCTGTGATGATGTGGGGTTCTTGGAAATCTACCTGAATCCATTGCTTGCCAGATGTGGAACTGAAATGAAATGTTTTACAATGTACCACTGAATACTATGTCAGTAGAAAACCTCCTTGTAGGCAAACCCTATACAGTGCCTCCTAGATGCAATCTTACTGATACTGCGCCTTGAAGTCTAAGACATGTGAAAATACCCCGATGTCCATGAACAGACTTCCAGTTATAGGTAAATAATACCACTGCCTTCTGGCTAAGGGAGAGAACCTTGACAGAAAACTACTTTGTGTTACCGGATAAGGTTATTTAGCTAGGAACTCCTTGACAGCTGAAGTCATATGTACTGGGCCATAAGGGCATTCTTTAACAAGACAATTGTACCATGTAAATTATAAATGTAAATGTTAATGATAGTCTACAGATTATAAATGCGATGTCAATAAAAACAAGTTTACCTTGGTGCCCAGCCTCCAAACTCGTTATAGAGTCGTCCTGCAGCAGCTCCGTGAAGTTTGTCCAGCTCGGTGCTAGCCTTTAACTGGTCGTTACTGATCATTAGTGCATTGTCAATACCCATTGGGTCCAAACATACTGTAAGGAGAGTAAATATTGGAAAGATAAATCTACCATGCTTCTACTATCAAAGTTACAAGTCTCTCGAATTTTCTCAAAATAAAAGTAGGGAAATATTTACATGAAACTGATGAATAAATGTCTTTGTTAGATGCATTCAGTAATAGGTGTTACTTATGTATATAACAATCATGACGACTACTCTGTCAACTAAAAAAACATGACAATTTAGCTAAAGTGTACTTAAATTCAGCAGTCTTAAACATGATTTTATGTGCTTTTATCTTCAGAGTTAATTTACCAGGTGCTTTTGTTGGAGAGCCGTCGTTGCCAATTGGTGGTTTAGCGGTGGGCGAAGCAGTGGTGTAACTGTCTGGACGGGCTGTAGGCTGTTGACCATAGCAGGACAATACCTCAAACCTCAGGGCAATCAATCCGTGCCAGGTCTTTGGTATGAGCCTTACAAATCGGGCGTCAATTTCCCGATCAAACATGGCCCGTACTGGAGTGTTCTGGTCGAAATTGGCGGCGAAAGTTGTGTACTGCTTGCCCACATTCTGATCAACGTATTTATACCAGTGGATACCGTCTAAGCTTGTCTCAATGATGTATGATTCCACCCACTGTGGACCGTCTTGTCTACCTTGAGTAACCACTCCAGCAATTCTCTCATGGTTTCCAAGATCTACCTGTATGTGCTGTTCAACATCAGAGTACCTGGGAAAAATAGCAAAACTGGTTTCAAATACAGGCTCTATTATTGTTCTATATTAAAGACTTAACTAGCAGAAAAGAAACTTGTATTTAGAATAAAACACAGGACAGTACTAAAATGGATCATTACTATCAATTAAACAGACATATCTAACTAACAAATGAATCTAGATGAAGAGTCAATTGCATGAATAATATGTGATAGGACAGTACTAAAATTCATTGGCATCATCAGTCCTATACTATTTGTCAATGAATATAGTTGAGAAGCACAATAGATAAAATTGTTTAGATTAGGTGCCAATTGTTGATTTTTTATCAAAATTAAATGGACAAATACTTCAATACCATTAAAAAAGATCATGTCCAGGTAACGAACACAAAAAGAGATGGACCGATTGTTATATTTGTACCTTGGAATCCAAGCACCAGCACCATGACCATCAGCTTTTTTAGTCAATCTTCCATTAGAGGCTTCAAAACTGTAGTTAAACGCTGTAGAAGCTGTCAGCTGGTTGTCTGGGATAATCAAAGGGTTGGATACACCCATGGGCTCGTCACAGTAAGGGCGAGAGGTCGGGGTTTCGCCTGGGTACATGGTGGGGCCTACTGAAGGTGTGACGGGCTTGAAGTCAATTGGGCGATTTGTGGGCGTCACCTCAGATACCAGAGATGGGGCCACTGTGGTAGTAGTAGTTCCTGAAACAGGTGAAACAATGCATATAGAGATTCACTGGCAGCACTGGTGTATATAGACAGTCATGCCCTTATCACATAAATAACAATAACACCATCATTGAGGACCTTATGGAACAATAACACCATCATTGAGGGCCTTATGGAAGATTAAGATCAAATAAGCTCCCTCGTTAAATAACATCGAAACAAACAAATCATTGATTCTTTAACAAATGAGTCTGTTTAAAGCTAAATTAAAAATTAGGTTCAATAACATAAACTATACAGAGGAACCATCCTTGAAACCTATATGTGTTGATGCTAACATTGGTCGTTCAACAGACTCATAAGGTTTGTATCGAAATTATGCAAATGAGACTGCCATTATAGCGACTTGGTCTTGAAAGGGAGTCATCTCAGGAGCAAGACCCAAAAACGAGGAAATGAAATGAAATGTTTTGGGCCTGAAATAAGCAGGGTACCATTTTACTAAAGCACTTGCGCACACATTTAGAGCTTGAATTAATCTAAATCCGATAGCTTTTTTTTCTTAATAGCTTTTATTTTTTCTTTAAGTGTGTTTGTTCTTTTGGTATTGAATGCTATCTTTACTTTTTTACATGAGTAGCTGTTCAAAAATTATTAGAATTCAAATATTTTGCGTAACTTTATTTTTTGCATAAGTGCTTTAGTAAAACAATATCCAGTTTTTTTTATACCTAACCAGACAAATTATCTAGTAGTCTTAAAACAGGTCTTTATCTAGGTATTATTTAGAAGAATAGCGTAATAGTGGTGTGGTTAGCTAGGAATGGTTGGAGATGTGAAAGGCAGTCAGCTGTTATCTATAAAAAAAAAAGTTTGCTCTTGTAAAATGTTCTCTTTTATTTTCTTGGCAAGCTAAACATTAGTCTTAAAAGCAGACTGGTCTAAAACGTTAGGGGTCTTAATAGCTGAACTTTACTGAATTATGAAAACAATGTATGTAAACTTTACTGATAAAAAAATGAGTTGTTCTTTGGCTCTTGTGAAATGTCCTATATTTTTTCTGGGCCAGCTAAATAAGTCTTAAAGTTTGTGATTCTAATTTTGAGGTAAAATGTTTCAAATGCTGTCCGATTATATACTGTTTAATGGAAGGTAGGTGTTTCATTAGAAGCTTTGTAACTTTTTAAAATTTGAACAATATTTATTTCAAAATTAGAATCATAACCTTTAAAAGCAGACTGGTCTAAAAATGAAGTGGTCTTAAAAGCTGAACTTTACTGTATTATGTCAACAATATACACTTACTTGAACAGTCACAATAGAGTTGTACAACATAGTCCTCACACTTTCCGCCTTTCTGGTCTGCTCCATAACAGATGAGACCGTCAGATTTATCACAGGTCACTGATTGGTCCATCTCTTCTGGCGACTTCTCTGTGATCAGTCCTGTACACCTAAAAACAAAGGACAACGAATTACCAACATGTACAAAAGTGAAATTATTAAAAAATGTAAAATGGTTCTATCTGCTTTTCGATACCACCTTTTTAGCTTTCCAAGTGTTATTGAATAAAGAAGCAGATAGAACCCATTTTGCATTTAGTCCATCAAGATGCATGTGCCTTTTCTTCCATATCCATTCATTAATCGCTCTAACATGATACGCGCTTTTTTTCTATATACACAAAGAACAAAACTACAGTTGTTAATTAGCGGATATACAACGATACTACTTCTGGTTGTTCTGTCTTAACAGCGGAAATAAACCGGGTATCTACATGCGCTAAAAGTAACAACTGTTTTTACCTTTTAATTCGTTATTGATTATGTTAGAATCAAAATAAAATATGAGCTACTGTCATATATCGGCTCATCAATATGTGTCATTCTGATGCTTGTTATTAACCACTTATGTCTATAGCCTGCGTGGTTAATTCCTATGCATCAGAACTCCAAACCATTGCTAATGAGCCTATATACAACAGTAACTCATACTTCATTTTATAAATTACAAGACTGTAGAAAGTTCAAAATAAAATCTACCCTTACCTGATGGCCACTATTTGTTCCATATTACAGAACCAGTACTTGTTTCTGAGGTCAGCAATCATTTCTATATCATCACCAGTTATAGATGGGGTGCTCACACTCATGGCTTTAGTCCAGCCTTGGGTACACTCATATGCACTGGTGGTCAGTCTGACGGGTGTTTGACCAGTTGCGCCTGGCGGTTGTGCAGTTGGTGTACCGGTTATGCCAGTCTGTGGTTGTGCTGTTGGGGTATCATGGGAGACACCGTCTGGGTGACTGGTTGATGACACAGCTGGTAAACTGAATGGTGTAGTTTCTGTGTTGACTGTTGGATGACCTGTACATGCAACACAACAACTGTGTCATTATTTGCTATCTCAAGTCCCTTCATTTCTAGTAATTTTTACTGGGTTAACAATTGGTAACTGGGAATTAAAATGTGACTGTAAGTGGTTATATGTAAATCTTTCTGAAACGATATGTTTTTAGTATAGTTTATATTCATGTTAAATTTTGACTAGATTCTCCTAAGTCAATGCCTAGTAAAATGTATATATGAGTAGATAGTTTACGCCAAAGTTTATAAATGTTGCAAAGTAATAAAAGTGGGGGCCTTAAAAATTCAAAGAAGAAACAAAAACAGTGCAATTTTCCTCAGTGACAAGAATAACGATATTGTTCGTTTCTTGAATGCCATTTTGTACATATCTCTTTTTGAAATTGACTTTGTTACAAAACTGTATTTTTGTTTCTTACAGTCAGGTTGTTGCTGTTTAACTATGGCTTCTCCTAGAAGATTTCCCCCTAATTTGCCATGTATGAATTGTTTCCGTTTCCCCTATTCTGTTGTATGTCTTAACACTTCTTTAATACAAAATTTAATGAGGCCCCTGCTTCTGAATAAAAGTCTAGTATATACTCACATGAGCAGAAGAATCTGACTTTGTAGTCAAGACATGTTTGCATAGGTCCGTTCTCACAGGCCAAGCCCTCAGTATCACATGTTACATCCTGGCCAGAGAATTGATAGTTCTGTCCTGTAGAGGCTATAGCACAGTCTGATGTAACCACTTCATCACAGGTACGTGGATAACCTACAATCACACATAGACTTGAATAAATCTTGAATTTAGAATCTTGCAAGTTTCCTACAGTAATTTAAATGCCGATTTATTTTTGCAGAAAAAAAAGTGTTGCCTATGCTGTTTTTGGTCATTTTCATATATCTCCAATACTACTGTAGTACTTGGGTTCCAGTTGGTAAATAGGACAATGTAAGTTTTCTACTTGTAAATTGATGTCATGCACATTTCTTATTGAACTTAAATATAATATAGGCAGTCTGCGACCAAACCCACTCGCACGTCGCCCGTGTCGAGTTGTTTGGCAAACGGGCGAGTAAATAATCAAAGTAACTAGCCCGATCGGGCAAATGGTAAAATAAGGATAGCTGAACATGGTTGTGTTTCAAATCGGTAAATATTCACTGAAAAGTTGATTTTAAGCAAGTAAAATTCTCAACATTACGGTAACAAACACCGCACTTGTCGATTCAGTTCTCTTCATGTTTATCAGCGATCACTGATTGGCTTGTGTATCAAGGACGAGGCTATATGACGCGCACTTGGCAATTGAACAATGTTGTATGGATTTGGTAAATCCCAGTAAATATTGTTGCACTTTTCAATTTCATTTTGTATATAACAGATCAATTATAATTAATAAATACAAGTGTATGGTTTTAAACCAACAAGTAAACGTAAGGATGGTATGATTACAAACATGAATACGACTTCGCTTACCACTTAATCTGGGCTAGTAAAATATCATTCGTGTTATTGTAAGCCGACTGGGCTAGTGCTTTGAAAAAACACTGTATAGGACCCAATTTTGAAGCACTAGCGTCTTAATATAAGGTAAATCATTCATATTTAAACAATTATCCATATACTGGCTAACATATTTTATCCAAAGTCTCCGTGCAACAAAAAGATCTTTAAAAAATCGATGAGTTGAACTCTATATTTGTTATTACAATGTGCTTACCGGGAATGCTCTTGAAGGTCTCTAGGTCTCCCATTGATGTTGCTGGGTTCCATTCATTGATCCAATCTGTCCATCCCTCCTTACATATCATTTCCCAAGGTGTATGTGTAGTTGTTGTTGGTGTCTGACCGCTCACAGTTGGTGGATGGGCAGTTGGTGAACCATTAGGTCCTGTTGTAGGACGGCCAGATGGT
>ENA-OREC01000861-OREC01000861.1-marine-metagenome-genome-assembly--contig:-NODE-861-length-13723-cov-14.532317_pt1 | contig 13723 bp, 11 predicted proteins | sample MGYA00248626_ERZ508543 | MGnify/ENA primary metagenome ERZ508543 (study PRJEB26211, sample SAMN05518279) | marine metagenome | isolation source: Puget Sound, Washington, USA | host: Bankia setacea... | reverse complement strand
AGTCACCAATCAAATGGAGCATGAACTTTGCTAGTCACCAATCAAATGGAGCATGAACTTTGCTAGTCACCAATCAAATGGAGCATGAACTTTGCTAGTCACCAATCAAATGGAGCATGAACTTTGCTAAGTCAGTCAACAATATTTAGTTCTGAAAGTGATGTAAAAAGCAGTATAAGACAGTTAATAAAAAAGGACCAGGTTTGAATTACATATTTTTCCAAAACTGAAATATATGAATATGGGAGAATCTGTTGAAGGCCCAGTGACAATTTCTTGAGCAGTTAAGTCATGTGATATGAAGAATTTCAATTTCCTGTCATTTTAAATCAGGCATGTTTGAAACTTGACCTGGAACCACTTAAAAGCTTGCTAAAGATTTGCTTACAACCATTTCCTAAATCAGTATCGTAAAAGTTTATATTTAATGATATCTAATGCAAGATCATATATACATACATCAATGAAGTCATATCTTGAAAACTAATGTACGATTATATATATACATAAATGCATTCACATACCTTGAGTTGTTTATTTTCTCTCTGCAGTGCATGTATCTGTCTCTCTATCTCTTTATCATGTTCAAACTCAATACCCTCTACAGGTGAACCACGAGTAAGTTTGCCACGGTCACGTTGTTCACGGAGCTGCTCAATCTGCTGTTCACGGTTTTCTACCTTCTCAACCAACTCTTCTATCTGTAACTTCAAGTCAGCAATCTGCAAGTGTAGACATGAGCAAATGAGGGGATGGAAAGTAAAAGGGTTTTAATTGCAATTGAATGAATAAGCAAGTACTTTTTCTCGTTTTACTCTGGAAATGTTTGTCAGACTTTGTTATGAGCTCTGTTGAGATGGCGATAGTAAAATTTAGGTCAGCATTCTGCAAGTGTAGAAATTATTATCTGGATCATCACAGGGTAGAAGCAAAAGTGTTATAATTGCTCTTGTTAATCCTGTTTTTGTTTCGTTTTTTTGTGCGTTACAAAAGCTTTCTTTAAAACTGCTCTAAATATGTTGTTGTTGTTTTTTCTCCTTTTTTTCTTTTTCTATTCTTCTTCATATCCACACTCACCTGTGTATCTTTATCATCTGACTTGTCACGCTCCATCTCGAGTCGTTTAGCTGCGTCAGGAACGTCTGTAGCACCTACACCACGGGAGTATCTCATCTCATCCAACTGTGTACGCAGGCCAGATATCTGTACATAACTCTCGTTCACCTGGGTCTGTAACGCAAACTTCTCCCTCACCAACTCCTTTAGAGGAAAATTATAAATAAAGTTTTTTAAACACACAAGTACTATGGCAATTTACTTTGTCTGCAAGAAATTTAAGATTCTATAAGTAAGTCTGGTCAATTTTAAGAAGACATAATGGTTAAGTGGCCATTAACAGTGACAAAAGAGAAAGAAGATAAAATATCAGTAGTCACACCTTATCTAAACATGAACACACTATTCTGAGTTTGTTCTCAATCAGGGCAAATGCATAAAGTCAGTCATCATTGTTTTAAACATTTTCTTAGCAAGATTTGCCAAATGATTTGTTTTCTCTCCAAAGTTTGATATTCCTGACATGTAAAGCAGATCATTTACAGCATCCAAATGGTTGCTAACATGAGTCTTAAATAAGTCCTACCCACCTCTTTTGTTTTATTGGCTGCTTGTCTAATCTCCTCCTCTACTGTCATCTGTGGTCCCGCCCTCTCTACTCGACCCTCCAATCCATGGTCAAAGTCCAGTGACATGGCTGCCTTCAATGACATGGCCCCAGATTTAGCACTATCAGATAGGTCCTCATCTGTTTCAGGACGTTTAGCTAACTCCTCCTCCAGTTTCTTCAGTTTCTATAGCAACAAACATTATTTAATTCATGCATGGTAAAATCATTTTCTTTTTTTATTCCATGAAATGCTGTAATAGTAAAATCTACGTCCACAAATTAGACTACAATACTTAACTTTGAAATTGCAGTATGATTGGCCTAGGAGCTATATAATATTTATGGCATTGAAGACAAACCTACATATGAAACACAGCACATAATGTACATTTATTACACCACAAGATGAACCAGATATTTGATATAGTTACAAGAGTTAACTGTTAAACACTCCAGGACTCCATTAAATGAACCAAACTGCCATATGAGTCATAGCAAGGCAGTTAAATGGAGAACTGTTTTAACATTCTTCCAGTTTATTAATAGTTACAACCCTTTTCCATCCTTCTTGTGGAATTCCATTACACCAACCAAACTGCTACACAAGACCCTTTCACACTATTTCTTATTTATAGACATTTACCATAATTTTCTGCTCAACTCTCAAAGAGGACAAACCAACTGCTTTCAACAGCCTTGTCATGGTCATAGAAAACGATATTCTTTCAACATTTTACCTCTCAATTCTCAATTAGACAACTTAACATTATACACACGAGCCATACCTGTTTGTTGGACTCAAGTTCTCTTGTTTTATCCTGTAGATCTTGTTCCAGCTGGTGTATAATGGTCTGTAGTTCTTTATTACTGAGTTCCTTGTCCTGGGCTTCTCTCTGGTACTTCTCACTGTCTAGAAGAGCCAGGTTGTGTTGGTCTATTCTAGTCTGGAGCTGGTCTGTTAAATCATCAATCTGAAGACAGAGATAACGAAATATTGAAAACTTTACTAGTCTGAAAAAGAATTTTTAACTTTTGTGAAAGTTTAGATATTTTACTGGACCTAGAGGTGAATACTATAAACTGTTCTATGTTAGTCTTGTCTAAGAGCTCTATATGTATCTCTAAACTCTTATATCTGTAGTTTATCTAAAAACAGGTAGCAAACATAGTGGGTAAAGTATTGTCTGCTTTGTGTTCAGGCTCTATAATTATGTATATTCAATCTTGAATTTGAGCACCAGTAAATGAGCAATTTGCATCAGGAAAAAACCTTTTACAAAGAAAGCACTTTTAACAAAAAAATGACATTTTAAGAAACCAGATTAAACAAAGATGAAGATGGTGTTGCACTTAGTTCTCCTTTAAGCAATAACTTGTCCTCTAGCTAGTTTAAATGTCTAAAACAAAGGATCAGTTAAGTATTATTTACATCACTCTGTCTCCTGGTTTCAGCCCCATTCTGTTTCTCCAGGTCCTGTATTCTTGTCTTCCATTTATCTAGTTCCTTCTGGTACTCCTCATGCTCCTGCTCTCTCTCAGCTGATTGCTCCTGAAAACACAAACACATTACACAGGATTGATGTTACATGTCGGTTTCACATTCACTTTTAAATAATCTTGATTTTACAATGATAACTGTTATATGATCTTAAAAACAACATTGGGTTGTCTCAAGTAAATACACTGCGTTTTACAAGGATTATACAGTAATCATTCCCACTCTTAGATAATTTATATTGGGTTTCTTCTGGTGAAAAAAGATTAACTGTTTTATATATCTTCTTTTTTGTTATATTTATTTTACTTTTTATCATATATTTTTTAATATTTTAACAACTTTTTCCAACATACTAAACAACAGTGTAGAGGCAGAGATTTAAGCATACAAAATATATATGTATGTTAACAGAATCTTCACTTTTGTTTGGCTTTGACTTTATGTTTACCTATGATACATGAGCTATGAGCAACAAATTCTTAAAGTCTTTGTTTATAATCTAACATATTGATAGTATATAACATGTGGTCAATTAACTTAAATTAACAACTTTACCTCTAGGAATTGTTTCTTGGCCTTCATTTGTTTCTCGAGGGCTTCCACGTGTAGCTTCAGGTCGCCCACTTCTTGTTTTTTCTCGTCCAGTAATTTCCCATAATGCTGTTCCATATCCTCCCCGCTAGTCTCGAGGTCGCGCACGCGTTTCTCGTACGTCTCATGGACCTGTTTGATCTGCTCCTCACGCTCGCGATTCTCAGAATTCAGCCGCGACACCTCAAGAAGTAATGCTATAAGGGGAGGGGGAGAAAAGTAAAACCAGGTTAGTTTTGGAACTTTATGGACATTGGACATGGCAACAGGTAAACCAATACAAAGGGGTGAATGCGAAACAGGTGTATGTCCTTTTTGCTCAAAAGCACTTAGAACTCTTTCCCAATCACATCTTGATATTATAGTTTGAAAGTTCATGAACATGGCAACAGGTTAAAGAAAAGCATTATGAAGACAAATCTAATACATTCTAGAGTTGATTTGTGAAAGGGTTCTAACTGCTTCTTTTTTCAATAGCACTTTGAACCCTTTCACTTTCACCGTACAACTTATTGACAACAGCAGTTCAAAACAGTATCACAATGATTTCAAACAATGTCAAGTATAAATATATAGCCTATTTCAAACATATAGTTGTACAAAGTTAAACACAAAACCAATAGGTCTTTTAAATCTTAATAATACACCATCATGTACAGGTTCTGAAAATAACAAAAAACAATAAAATAAACAGGAATATTGTCTTGTTGTCATCTTGCCTGGTTGCCTAGAAAAGTGAAAAAATGTGGAGCATTAGTTGTAAGAATAATGTTATCACAACAGATATTTGTACATATCATCAACATGTTTTACTATCAAGTGTTTTACTAATTTATGAAAGGAATCAAAAACATTTCAAACTTCATTCATCATAGAGTACTACACAATTGTAATATTTGTTGATGCGTTGTTCTTGTTGTTGTTTTTTCCAGATATAATCCAATGCCTAAATTAACAACCATTCTTTACATTGAACAATATCTATTCTACATATCAGTACATCCATCTTGAAGAGTATCAATTACTTTTATAAAGCATTCTCATACTGGAGACACAAACAACTGTATAAAACATGCTATGAGTTGTAAATCTTTGTTGTACGAAACAACCTTTTTCCAGATATTTACTTGATACTTAGCTAAGTGAACACAATTTGTGTTTCTGCAAATCTTTCTTTTCTATTTATAAATATTTGTTTTTACACATTAATAGTTCACACTTATTAAGTGAATTGATACTTAGGTAAGTCTCAAGTGGAAGAGAACACAAGTTGAATCCTTTAATTTCTAAAAATAGTTAATTTCTATCTTACACTTTTCATTTTTGTTTTCTCACAGATTTTTTTATTACTTTATTTTTCACCAAATTTTTAAAGTTAATTGATCCTAAGCTAAAATTTAAGCAAATAAAAGTTTTAAACTATACAAAACTGAAGTCCACAACTTAAAGCCATCTCAAGAAGTTAACGTTTTGTTTAGATAAGACCTCTAATAAAACAATACAGAGTTTTACTTTTATATGGCCCAGTTTTACTTTTGTCACCCTAAAAATCTATAAAAACAAAGGATCCATGAATTATCAATGATTACTGAATTTCTTTATAGTACTTTATAGTAAATGTTAAGGAGATATGATAACACGTACTGTGCACTGTGGCTTTTATTTAAGTGGGGACGTGATTGTTATTAAAATAATTTGTGAGCATATTGCGGTACAGGGTGCTTTGCTGGAATATATATTTGTAAAAAAATATTTTCTTTTATAATTGAAGCATTAACAACTAATACAATGACTAATCCTTTAACTATTAAATCACACCCATGATACATGTACTAACATCATTTCTAAAAGGATACAAATAGGAAATTTACGATTGTTTAAAGGAATGCAAATAAGAATGTTACTATCTTTTAAGGAATACCAATCACTCATTGTTAGAGCTTTTACTGGCACATCACACAATTAGCAGCACAAAATGAATACAGGTCTGAGAGAAAAATCGTGTAATTCTGAGAACAGCAAATCTGAAGAAATCTTATAAATACCATTTCCAAACACGAAATAAAGTAAATCATTAATACTTTCCAATTTAAATCTTTAAGGTAACAGTGGTTTGAAAATCTTAAAATGGTGCCCAATTAATAGATTATAGCAGACTCTTAAGATGGTGCCCAATTAATAGATTAAAGCAGACTATTAAGATAGTGCCCAATTAATAGATTATAGCAGACTCTTAAGATGGTGCCCAATTAATAGATTATAGCAGACTCTTAAGATGGTGCCCAATTAATAGATTAAAGCAGACGTCTCTTCTCAGAATACACTACATAGTTATCGAAATATTTTAGCAAAATGAATACTCTATTTGTAGACTCCCTTTTTAACAATGCAAATAGCCCTCTAAGAATGCTGAAGCTGTTCATTTTGCTAAATTCTGACAAAACAAGAAATGCTCTACTTAAACTGTCCAAGGCTTTACATACTATATAAAGATGTGTTAAATTGTGGTCATTGAAAAAAATGTTATACTTTACAAAAATATAGTCTTGCCATCTTATAATACAAATTTTGTTTATATATAAGCAGAACATTCCTTTTTCAATAGCACATCTATATACACTAACACACACAAAACTCACCCAAGTGAAGCATAGCATATTTAAAACTTAATAAAAGTGTACAAGCATTTACACATAAGTGGTGTTCTAATGATGGTCAAATTACTCCTGTACAAAAGCTCTACTAAATGTTGTTTCTTTTATATATCAGAGCTGGTTAACTTCTTATTAACTTCAATGTTATGGTAATAACTAATAGTCCAACCAAAATTGAGCTCTGATGTGAGTTCAGCCAATCAATTTAAGTTTATATTAAAGATAGTCCAATCAAAATTTGGCTTTCATGCAAAATTTAGCCAATCAGCGAATCAAATACTTCATAATGGACCATGCAAAAAATATTTTGTTTATGTTTTATTTTACATCTTGTAAGCTTATCGTACAGTTGGGGCATGAATCAACATAATACTTCTGTGGCCAATTACTTCAAAGTTATTATTTCTTATCGTCCAATCAAATACCAGAACTCAGCAATAGAGAAGAACTCGGTTGCATGCAAATAAATCCTAAATATCAACAAACTTTAAGACTGGGAATAGAAAAGGGGCTGCAGACAAAAGAATTAGGGGCTACATGCATTTATATGAAAGGGACACACACACCCTGCTGCTAATTTATAAAACATTTTTTATCATGTAATGTGTCTAGTATACAATAAGGCCAACATTATTTTAATTTATATATAGTACTTTTCCTTACAATTATGCATCTACCAAGGTTTGCACACAACTAACACTGCTTAGGAATATTGTATTGTTTACAGTTTAGGATAATAAAACTACTCTGGTTTCTAACTAGATACAGAACATCAATACGGGTCATGCAAATACATAGAACTACTCATTATGATGTACTCGACTCTAGTTTCAGATATATATATATATATATATATATATATATACAGGTTTTCAGATCTAGCATTCATAATATAAACAATGTCATTCCTATAAATAGATTGTCATTCCAAACTAGGGGAGCCATTCCCACAAGTATTTATGTAGCCATTCGCATAAATACCATATATGGGCATCATGATGCATATGCAAAACTCTTATATATAGCAACTGTCTAAAACCAAAAGTTCTATGTTTGGACCAACCTTTGTTGTCAAGGGAGGAATCAATTGAAGCTTCTTTGGCCCTGGATGCTGCATAATGAAAATCATGCATAAAAACATCTGTTAAGAAGTTTTACTTATGCTCGGTATCTTTTAAGAAGTATGAATTAAAGCAAGCAAACTACAATTTAATATGTTTTTATATATGTATGAGAAAGTACTATTGTAATGCACTAATGCTTATCAACTTTAAATGTTTCATATTTACACAACAGAAAGCCTTTGTAGAGGTGCACTAAGGCATGTGTTAGTAGCCTTTAAGGGTATATAGAAGATATAAACAAGATGTAATGTAGAGTTCTGTTATAAAGCACGATGACATGCCCAATAACCATTGCTGTTATATATATATATATGTGTGTTAATTTGGAGAAGAAAGATGCAAGCATTAATATAATACCCTTCATACTGCGGATAATAGTTTTATAACCATATATACATCCATTTTAGTTCTGGTCATTGCTAAATACATAAGCATGTATCTAATACAAAGAAGGACAAATGCGATTTTTTTTTATTTTTTTTTGGTGGGGGGGGGAGGAAGTTGGGGGGAGGTACACATTATGTTGGTTTAATCCAAATTAAAATTGTTAAATTCTAACGTCGAAACATATTTATTAAGTCCTTTTCACTTATTGCAGCTGTTTACCGAGTATCTAAACTGTGCTTCTTCAAAATCCTTAGAAACCAGGTGGTAACATTTGGCTACACATATTATATTAGTTTAATACACATGATTGATTTCTGATTGAAATTAGTATCGGCTATTTACACCATAAACACCAAAATGTTGTTAGTCAGAAATAATTAATGTAACATTATTAAGGGCTAAACAGAATTCATTCTAGTTTCATACATAGCTAAGACAGTTTCCCAGTTAACCCTTGTTAATGGCTAAAATAATAGAGAAAAGAATAAATAAGTCTGATATTTAACAACTTCACCTCAACTCATCAAACACATAGTTCCTTCTTCTCCATCTACAGTTATAATTATTTTGTTGGCTCATTTAGAATGCATATATATATATGGTCATTGTGTTGACATTTTTAAAGCTGTGCTCAAATCACAATTAATATCAATAATATTTTCACAGACATAATTTGATAAGGTTGTAAGTACTATAGTTTAAAGTTTGAGGTGAATTTGCTACAAGATAATCTTGAATATGACAAAGAGAAATGGACCATCGTGCAACCATTTACCCGCTGAAAAAGCTTAACAATTATTACTGGTTTCCATTGTAACAAGGCCTTCATGCAAAAATAGTCCAAAAATAGTAATTATCATGCTTGCAAAGGTAAAAAAGAACAGTAACCTAATTCAAAACTATGTTCAAAATCTGGAATAAATGCCAAAATTGTCAGTACATCCTAAATGTATGTTTTATTAATAATTTGTTTTGGCGCAAAATATACATAATTACATGGATTCATGATTTTGAACATGGTTCTGGTAGAAAAAAAGCCTGCTTTTCATTAGATATTTTTTTGCATTCTATTTATTATCTAGAATTTAAAGAACAATAAAGCAGTGTTTAACAAAGTAAATTCATTGAAAATGTGCCCCACCCCCTTTTTTGTTTAGAAATCTTGTTTTTATTTGTATTTACCCAAACATAAGAATAAAAGTTCAATTATGTTCTCCAGTAACTGACTTGCAGGCTTTTCTTTTTTAATATTAACTATGTTGGTTAATACTAGTTGAACAGAATAGAACTAAAATAATTAAAAGTATGATCAATGACATGATGAATATGTAACAGTACAGTATATAAGGAGGGGGGATGTGTTGCTAGAGAAACATTATACAAGAATTTTGTTTTGTACAAACTTAAATTTAAAGGCCCACAACTACTCAGTATTTTAACTGGATGAAAAACTGCTACCTGTGAAAGATTGACTAAGAGGATAAAGTTTTAATGGTTAAACTGCTCAAATATTACCAGCAAATTACTTTTTGTGTTTAAATATCGCATAGTGAATTTAGTTTTGACTGAGACATAACAATTGTTCTCCAGCAACAAGTTTACATTTCAGGAGAATAAATTATTACACTAGATTGTATCACAACATTCATCGCTACAAACACAGAACAAGAAAACTTACTCTGTAAACAAAATAAACCATGAGTCATCAATACATTTAAATATGATAATATTTTTTTCGAAACAGTTTTGGGGAAAAAAATCAATCACCAAAAAACAATCTCAATGAATCTCTATAACTACATAGTGAAGGTCTTTTGATTCTACTAACATTGTTATACATGTGTGAATGTTAGAGGTGAAAAGAACAAGAAAGGTAATACAGGAGTAACTATGAAAAGTGCCATACTATAAAACATGATCATATTTACAAGTTTTACATACGTGCAAACATTACAACATCAAGTTCATTTCAAAGCATCCAGCATTATAATACATGCAGTACCAAAAACATTATCTCTGATTACATAAGTAATACAGTATATCCCACTATATGGTCTATATGATTACAACCAGTTAATTGCCCTCTTGTTATAAGCCATGTGTTTGCCGCTTTCTTACCCGATAAGTTAAACCAAGCTGACCCATCACCTAATATAGGGTGTTACTAAAAATAGCCTAACCTTTTCCTGTCCAGGGTGCATCTGTCCTTTCAGCCCATTGTTTCTCACTCCAGTGCAAATCAGCCAATCAAATGCTGCCACTAGTGTGTCAGTCCAATCTCAACAGCCAATCATATTGAGTTACAAAGCAACAGCCAATCAAAATAGGCCTTCTTGTCAATCCAATCCGGTAAACCAATAAGAAGCCTTGTTACAGTCAAGTCTAAACCAGCCAATCGGATCAGCAAATCCAAGATTAATCATTCCGTATTTTTCTCAACAGTTCTCGATTCTTACCTCAGCCAAACTCCGAATCAAAGCTCAATTAAAAAGTAAACTTCTTTTCTTTTTTCTTTTTTTCCCTTTATTTCTAAGCCCACTTAACTTACAAGACAAATGTAAGACTAAAGTATAACAATCTACATAAATGATTATCTCTCCAATCTATAACAACTGTTGAATATGTGCATACTAAGTTTTACTCCTGATTGAGGAATTCTAATATGGCACAGTAGACATTACAATGGAACATCTTTAAACCAGCTTCAATCAAACCCATCAGAAGATTTTTAAAACATGCTTATACAAAACCCATTAAATCAGCTTTTAACAGATACATTCAAACCATTTGTAATACCATTCATTCAAAACTCTTATTCCCACATCTTGATTTTTTATATTTTTTTTTGGTTCGCCACCTTAATAAAGCACCAATTTGGCTGCAGTTTAAATATATTCCACTGTATAACAAGTCATGATTTAAATGAAAGAAAAGCAACAGGAGAAGTGTCTTGATACTAATGAATGTAAAAATAAATACATGGTGAGATTTTTCAATGAAAGTCAGGGACATGAAGAGAGACGATGGACAGGAAGAGGTTGACCAATCATAAGAATTCAATGTTATAGGCATAATTTTAACAGCAAACAAATATTTTAAGAAATCGTCAGAAGTATATGGTAATTTCTATAATTTGTTATCATTTGGACATTTGATACTTTTTTTACTTTATTTTGAAAAGCAAATGATATAGAAAGCTTAACCTGTAGAAGGTTCTAGGTTTCATGCACTGGTATGAACAAAATACTTCATATGATTACATACATGGCCTCAGTCGTGTGACAATTGGCTAATACTCGAAAACAAAAATATGTAATAGCCAAGTCATAGAATGCTCAAAATGCTGATGTCATCACAATTTATATACTATGAATTCATTTAAAGTATTTGTTAGGCACACACTTTTTTTATGGCTTTCTTGGGTCAGCTTCACAACAAATTAAAATGTAAACTATTGCATGTTTTAAGTAATGATGAACACATGTGTCTATTTTGGAATCCACATGGAAAATAAATGGCCCCACAGTAGACAGTGACCGAAAATTTAATTTGAATGTGATTTCAACATGTCCAATAATTATGTCTGAAGATGATTTTTTTGGAGAAGTTCAACGATTTGAGTTGTATTGATGATCTTAGCCGAATTTCCTTACGAAGATCAAATAGATTATATTGCTTTCATGCTTTGAAACAGTCTTGAAAAATGTCAAAATGCACACAACACACAAACATGCAACAGAACGTGAGAAATAACAAACTGCATTCATTGACACTGAATTGCTCTTGATTCTTAGTTATGACAATACCTATCTTTAAGAACATTGAGAATAAAATTAGTTTGTAGGCATTAAATTTAAGTTAATGGAAAAGGCAAGATGCACAACTAAAAAAAAACATTTTTCTCTTTAATTTTATTCATTGTCTACTAATAATATTTAACTGTTAAATGTTTGTAATTGTTGCCATGGATACGATGTTCATTGCAAGTAGGGTCAAAATGCAAAATAAATCTTTTTAGAAAATGTTTAGAAATGAATATTGCATTAGTGACGTAGTCATTTGATGAACACAATTATACAAATTATTGAACAGTTAACATTAGTGTCTTCGTAACATCATATATATAATTATGTATATATAGCATCTAATTTGAGTTGTCATTTAATACAAACTTTTATGAAATATGTCCAGGACATGTTATTACACCAGCCATTAAAAATGCTTTAAAGACTATTTAGTATTAAGAGCAATTCAGGATACACTAGAACAGTAGCACTACTTTTGGAATGTTAAATAAAACCACAACATACACTTCAACTAAAGAGAAGATTAACAGAAACAGTTTAACTATAACGAGAAAAAAGTGTTGGGATTTACAATAATTTAACATTACATATAGATCTATATATTATAAAATAACAAATAAAATTGGAAGACTTACACTTTATATGAACAACAAAAACATTTGCATTGCTTTTCCTTACCCTAAGTGGAATGTATCTAGCAAAATAATTGCTCATTATCACTTGAAAATTGTAGATACAACTCAATGTAATGTGATTTTTTATAAAAAATATTTTGTCAAAACGGTTTAAAGGTTTGAAATATGGTTTTGTATATCAGCTTTCAGGCTTTAACTTTCGTCTTGTTGGTTAGTATATTCATGATATGGCAGTCAGCACTATACAGTTTAAACTATATACGTAGAAGAAAAAGAGTCTATTCTAGCTCAGAGATTTAAAACTAACGTCTTTATAGAAATCTATCATCTAGCAAAAATAGTCACTAATATTAAACAAGAGATCCCATGTGTATTATAAAGACAGATCATTTGAAGGGGTGAAAGTGAATGGGTTCTAAGTGCTATTGGGTAAAGAAGCAGATAGAACCCTTTTGCATTCAGCCCCATCAAGTTGAACATTGATGGGTGGGGTAAAATTGAACACGAGGGTGCAAAGGGTGACAAGAAAGTTGAAGTTGAACTGATATACATAGAGAAAACTCTAAACAAACATGTGGTTCTTAAAAAGGTTTGAGAGATTAAAATTTCACAGCAAAACTGATTCAAATAAACACAAACTAAGAAAAAATGAAATTCGAAAAAACTTAAACAGATAGTGGTTAAAAAGAAAATAAATTAAAAAGAATTAATAGTAAAATAAACTAGTGTATATATAAGAAACTATCAACTATTGAAATACTCGTGCAAGAAGTAACAACCAATGACAACACCAATGGGTATGATAACATTTTGACAGCGACGTGAGATAGGGGTCAAACGACGTGAAAGAGTAGTTAAACGATGTAAACCTTGTGCCTCGTCCCCGACATTGTGCGTCATCAATTCCTGCTGCTCCTTCATCTCTTTCTGCAATCGATCGTTCTCCGTTTTGATCGACTCTAGATCAAGCAGCTTGTTTTTGGTGGTCTCCAGGTCGAGCACGAGGGTTTCCTTCTGTTCCTCGAGGTCCTGAATCTTCTGGTCAAGAGATTCGCGCTCGGAGGCATAGCCTTCTATCAGACCTGTAAAGAAAATAAGATCTTATATTTACTTGGAATGATCTTTGGTACTAAAAATATAGGCATACGTTTGATAGTTTTAAGACATACCTACTTCCTTTCATTACAGGTTTAAGACAGACCTACTTCTTTTCATTACAGATTTAAGACAGACCTACTTTCTTTCATTACAGGTTTAAGACAGACCTACTTCCTTTCATTACAGATTTAAGACAGACCTACTTCCTTTCATTACAGGTTTAAGACAGACCTACTTCCTTTCATTACAGGTTTAAGACAGACC
>ENA-OREC01000860-OREC01000860.1-marine-metagenome-genome-assembly--contig:-NODE-860-length-13739-cov-14.202679_pt1 | contig 13739 bp, 3 predicted proteins | sample MGYA00248626_ERZ508543 | MGnify/ENA primary metagenome ERZ508543 (study PRJEB26211, sample SAMN05518279) | marine metagenome | isolation source: Puget Sound, Washington, USA | host: Bankia setacea... | reverse complement strand
ACATTGGTACATAGTGAGCTTAAAACAGGTCATTACATTGGTACATAGTGAGCTTAAAACAGGTCATTACATTGGTACATAGTGAGTTTAAAACAGGTCATTACATTGGTACATAGTGAGCGTAAAACAGGTCATTACATTGGTACATAGTGAATTTAAAACAGGTCATTACATTTGTACATAGTGAGCTTAAAACAGGTCATTACATTGGTACATAGTGAGCTTAAAACAGGTCATTACATTGGTACATAGTGAATTTAAAACAGGTCATTACATTGGTACATTGTGAGCTTAAAACAGGTCATTACATTTGTACATAGTGAGTTTAAAACAGGTCATTACACATTGGAACATTTTAGTCTATTAACTTGGTACATTGTTTCTCTGAATGTTTATACTTTTTCAGTAGAACAATCTCAGGTAACTTGCAATATTCAGTATTATACACATGTATAATCCAAATTATCCAATTACAGCAAACATGTAATTTCTACATCATGAAGTTTACTAGTCAAGGTCTAATATAGAAGACATTGAAAGGCAAGTTAAGATTACAAAATTGTACTTCTTTTTAATGTTGTTAATTAGAGACTGCTAAACGGCTGTCCGATACATATTCAGTTTCACGCTTGAATAAACATCATTCAGAGTTTGGCAGCATGCTACAAATAGTTTTAAATCTTTTAACAACTTGCTGTCAGCCATACCTTTTCTAGTTTCTGTAGAGCTATAGCTGGGTCCTCTGTAAGCTGTAAAATGATGTGTAAATCTTGCGCTCTTAGAATGGGTTCCTGAAAAGAAAAGTCAAAGATACTGTTATAAGGGGCGGCGTGGCGCAGTGGGTTGCACGTCTGAACGGTTCCAGGAACGGATTCGAGCATGATTTCACAATCAAACTAAAATAAATTGAGGGCCTTATGGAAGATTGACTTAAATGTCAAATAAGCTCCCTTGTTAAATATCATCAAAACCAAAAAATTGATGGTTAACAGTGTGTTATATGTTAACTCTGTAAAGAGATAGATAACTTAAAACAAACATCTTTTGTATTGTTTTGTTTTAATTTTGTAGAACAAAGAGAATGACGCAAATGCTGTTGAAGATGATGTGACAATACCAGGTTTTTCTATCAAAAATAAAAAAATTAAAACCTGGAGTCTTCAAAAATGTTGAATGAAGAAAATAAATGCAAATGATAAACTTACTTTTAACTGGTCCAGCCAGTCCCACAATAGTTTTCCAAGTACATGAGGATCACCTTCTGTGGCGAGAGATAACCATGCACTATCTGTATCATTCAACTCTTCCTAAAAGTACAACAGGGGAATATGACAAATAAGTTAATAAACAAGAAAGACTGCAACAAGAACTGTGACACATATGATACTGTCCATCTCTCTAACAGCATGTTATTCTAAATGTCTATCTTAGGTGATCTGTGTTCAAATTTACATCAAACATGGTTCAAATGACTCAACAACAGTAATCTATTAATTGGGCAAACTTGTATACATTGTACAGTTTTGCCTGTGAATATATATGTCTTCTCCTTAAAACCCCACTATATTTCCCTTATTACTTATCATAGTTTATATCCAACTGGCTTTATGTTTTGAAACAACTTTCTGAAGCACCTGACAATGAACCGATATACTCTTACCTCATACTTGTTGGCTCTTTCTTTGATATAGTCTTCCATCCTATCTGCTGACAGTGCATAGGCCACTTTCTGTACACACTCTTCAGACATTTCAATGGTTGACACAGACTGATCTATACTCCAGTTTGACGTCTCAGTGTGCGATGTTCGATCACTTAATGGGGAGTGCCGTCTTCCGTTTGTGTTTAGTCCAACGTCCCGTACATTACTTGCACTATTCTCCCTACGAATGCTAGATCCTGACGAATCACACATTGCTTTTAGATCTGTCACACTATTTCCAAAAACTATAGAATTATTGTCATCGTCGTCATCATCTTCATCCACTATACCACTGTTAGAACTGGTCAAAGATTGACTTTCAGACTCAGGGTCGTCTAGAACAGATTTAAACTTATCGTCAGCTAAATCCTCCATACTTAGACTTTTCATCCTAGTTCGAACATGTAGTAAGGACTTTTTCTTTCGTCTTTTTTCAATTAAAGAATCCTTAGAAGCACTTTGTGTTACAGGACTGTGATTGGAGGTTACAGTTTTGGTTGAACCTTGGGAAATGGTTGAAAACGTGGCCTGGAGATCAGTGTGGGATTTACCATTTTTCTCAAGTTGCTGTTGGAGTGAGCTCCCCTTTTTGGCAAGTTCCAATAACCTCTCACTTACAGTGTAAATTATCTGAGAAAGACAAAAAAGATTCACACTTGTAACAGTTGTTTCTCGTGGTTTTGACAAGCAAAATACAAATACACATGTAAGTTTGATCAACATATTAAAGGTATTGATCCAAAATGTATAAGGCTTATTTCATGCAAATTGACATTACTTTTAACAAAAGATAAAACAATATTTTTAAATTCTTACCAAAAATCTACACACAGCGACAAAGTTCTGCATAGATGGAATATGTATGATTATGACAAACTAACCCAGAAACAAGTGAAGTACAATAGTTCCAGATTCATTTAACACATTCAACGGTTCATAGATCTATGTGTTATACCTGTTATTATTACAACTTGACGAAGACCAATAAAGTCAAAACGGAGTTAAGATTTGTCAAACAAGTTTTATTAAACATTTGCATTGATCAAATTAAAATACTGGTCTAAATTCATTCACATAGAATGTACAAATGTACAAACATACCTTTGGCACATGTTTCAATCTGCGGGCTTCATACCCATGTAAAATATGGCGCTGTCTATTGAGAAACTGTTGTAACGTGAACTCATGGCTTCCCTTCTGCCTGAAAAACACACAAACATAAACAGATTGAAATGATAGTTATCACATTATTTTGTTTATACTTTTTTAGACCACAATTATAAAACAAATAAAGCTCAACTATTGAAATTTAAAAAAAGAAGCTTTTAACTATTACCCTTTAACTTAAACGTTGTGTGTAGAGCTGAGAAAAAAACACCATTCATATATATACAGTATTTGCAGTAATTAGGAGAAAACATACATTGTCAATATTTAATTATTCCAGCTTTCTTGAAGTGCTGTCTATGTACAAGTAAACAGTTTCTGTATTGTCATGCAATTAGTATAGTAAAAAAATGTGTTTGATGCCTAGTCATCATAAGAAAGATAATATGTGTACTGGTAATCTAGTTATTGTTACAAAGAGGTAACTTCTTGTATCTTGCTTACTGTTCAATACAGGAAAACTACATATGCCACTACTTAGAGCTTATGTGAGAATACTAAGAGATTTTATCGACAGAATTCAGCATTTGAAGCTTACACGTGTAACAAATCATGAATGAACATAAATAGGTTATCCACGTTCTCTCTGAAGCAATCATTTGCCTAAGTTTGTCCACCTAAAAATTCACTTAATGGTAATCATGGAAACTACAGTGATAAAAGACGATAAAAAATACAAGATCTATAAGTTATCATCTATAAACTAGAATTAAAACAGTTTGCCTTGTATAAACATGCTCACTACATGTATGATGATTCTATGTACAAAGTCTCACCAACTTAATTCTGTATACTTGTACTATTATCAATATATGTATGGCTTCTTCACAGTATATACTAGCTATTGTAACATCTACAAAGAAAGTAAGTTAGCTGCCACCAAGGTGAATAAATGACTTTTGTATAGCTACATTCTTCAATATTGGAGCTACAAAACATTGATGTTCAGTACATGTAGCTATTTAAGTATTATATTGCTTGTTGCTATAACAGATCTAAAGTTAAGTTAGACAGCTACAAGTTATGTGTGGAATTAAAGCTACAATGTGTGTAAAACATACATTTAGAATAAAGAAGGGAAAGTCCTACTTTATTACAGGGGAGAACTCATTTTCTGTGGAGTAGAAGCCTATGAAACCTCTCTGTTAGAACACCTAAATCAAAGGACATGTATGAACAGTGACTTTACTTTAATTCATTTTACTTCTCTAACACTCCCACAAAAAATGTCACTTCACAAAAGAGACCATGACGGTCTTGTTAAAGAGGTTTTACTGCCACAATCTTTCCTGAGTAAAGTATAGACTCTACAAAGGTTGACTTCTACAATATATATGTATACATAACACAGACAGCTATAAGTTTACCTTGCAACACCACTGCAACCCCTGTAAACATGCAAACAGTTACAGCAAACAGTTACAAACATGCTACATGCATCAATTTAACATACACGTTTACAATTTACAATATAGTAAAATCTGCCTAAACTGAAATTGCTAATTACATGGAGACTGTTGCATGTCCCTTATATACAGATCCTCTGAACATTATTCTGTCCACCTAAAATCCTGGAACCTTCAAGTTGGTTCTGAGGGTATCAGGTTTAGACAGACTTCACTGTAATGGGTCAGGGGTACGGTCAATAAATCAACGCCATTTTTAAAAATTAGTTTTATGATTTGGAAAAGAAACAATATTGTCAAACATGAATTTCAAAGGTAACATTCTTATGCTGATTATTACTGGACAGTTTGTATCTTAGTATTTTATACATTGAACATACATTAGAAAAACCTAAAAAACTAAACCCATTGTTTGTCATCATTAACTGATGCATATTGTACACAAACATTGACCAGACACTTGTGAATCTGTTACCCATTGTATATACATGTAACACCTGTTTTGTAATGCATTGGTCTATGTTATTTATTTGGGAGTATCTGGTCAATGTTCTCATACAATAGGATGAAACAACTATAAACAGATACTGGATTACACCAATGCTTTCTCATGCACTCCAATGTCAGTCAGTTTAATGAGTCATTAAACATCTGACATTAAAGCCTGTATTGACTGCAAATATCAATTAACTTTCCTTCAGAATGAGCTAAAGTTGTTAATTGATATCTTTGTTGTATGTGACTATGGCTGCTGTAACAGGCTAGTAATTTTAATTATCTTTATTGTATACGATTATTGACTTGAAACTACGGAATAAATAACATGGACCAATGCATTACAAAATAGGTTTTACATGTGTTTACAATGGACACATGTTCTATACTCTGTTGTAATAACATGACAATCTAATCCACCTATTTCACAATTCAACAGTCTGTGTAATGAATTCATAAGTGTCTGGTTAATGTTTGTATACAATACACACAATTTCTTCAAAGGACTCTGTTATGCTTTGCACTCTGTTATGTTTTCAAAGTAGAAATGTTTACGATATTTGTTCATGTAACAACACTATACAGGTCAACTACAGTAAGAACAATTATAAACATTAACATTGATTAGCATGGGTTCATGTCCAAAATAAATGGTGATTATATTTCAGTATAAAGTAAAATGTAAACAAGTTGTGTGATGACGATACAAATGTGGTCAAGGGGGGTTTATGCCCAACAAAGAATACATAGGAATATGATAGTATTTGCTAATATTTGTATTGTATCATTGGAATAAATAAACAATACTGATGATGTACATGTATATAGGAATATATGAAACAGGATGTCAAAAGCATTGTGGCATACAAATATATTTCAATGAGTTAAAAAGCAGTTTTTAATGCCTGATAAAGGTGAACCACCATGTGTACTCCTTACCTTGAAGCATAAACAGTTCTGAATGGTTTCAGGTATTTTTCGAACTCCTCTATAACTTGCATCTGAGGTCTTGTCTGTATAGAACCAGGTCTGAAATAAGACATGTCCACATTGATTGAGCTTAGTTAATGATACTACTTTAAATGGACATAACTTAACCACCTATTTATTGTTGTCCATCTTTTTTGTTATTCTTGTCCTTTACATGTGTAGGCTGTATGTCTACATGTAAGAGATCCAAAAACCTTTGTCAGTAAGAGAAAGAGTCCGCATTACATTGTGAGAGAGGATGTGGAAAATATAACCTATAAAATGGTAAAACATAGATACCATGACAACAACAACAAAACTACTACTTAACAATCTTATAAAAAATTATTTCTGATATAATTAACAAATAAATCAGATGTTTTATTGGGCAATAGATGACCAAGAGTGATTCGTATATATATAATATCATTCATCTGCTAAATTTCCTTTTCTTACACAGTTTAATTAACAACCAAGAGACACATGTATAATGTTCTCAAGTATAGTTCACCTTTTCTCCCTCACATAGTGGATAGCCTCTCTCCCTGTTATTCTGTTGGTGAACACAAGGTAACACGCTATAATCACACCTGTGCGACCTAGAAAGGAAGGAACAAGAGAGAGAGAGAGTACAGTCTTCTAGGCAATTCTTTGTAAACATATTTTCTAATAGAGATATCTGAACTGAATACAAATAAATAAAATTTAAATGCAATGGATAATTTAGGAAACTTTATAATAACACAGATTTTAACCCTCAGCAATATAATTTAAATATCTATTATCTGTTTGAGTGCCAGTAGCAATTCAAATATCATCATTTGAGATGTCAAACCTATCAGCGGCCATTACCGGCACATTATGAAAACTAATTATGTCGCTTAGAAGCTTATTCACCATAATGTTTGTAGAGAGGCGTAAAACAAGAGTACATAAGCAAAGTGTATATCATCAAACACTGTGATGACAACGCCTTAAAACTTATAATAGTGATAATAATGAAATTAAAGAGAGTAGTGATGATAATAATGATGATGATGATGATAGAACAAACAGCAACAAAAATGATATTCTGTTCAATAAGCCAATGTATATTTTTCCTTGAGGCCTTTGACAAACAAATCATCACATTGAATGATACAGATACATATTTCTACACACTAAGTATACATACCTCTTCCAGCATGACAGTGTACAGCTACTTTTCCCTGGGACACAGCAAACTGCATCACCTTTACCATGTCTAGTATAGTACTTAATGATGCAACACCGTAGTCAGGCCTGGTCAAATATACCAGTGAGTATGGATTAAAACATTGTTAACTAAGAGGTAATTAACAACAACAGAACTTACAATGGTTGTCTCATATTGAATATACAATCAAACCTGTATACAACGATCAGTCACGGGGAATAACAAAAGTGGCCCTTGTTCCGAGCGTCAGAAACTACCTATCTGATTTTCACAGGACAAATTAAGTCTGGCCTTTGTAGACAGGAAACCACTATTCGCAGGCTATGTTATGCACAGGTTTGACTGTATATAGGATCTAACCTGAGTTATCATTGAATGAAACATGTTTAGAAAGTTCTAACAAACAAGCTTCTGGAAAGAGTATCATAAGGTTGTATAAAAATGAAAAAGCAGCGTAAGATTGTTTTTTATTGCATGAAGTTGTATTGCCCTTGGACCCACTGTTAAAGAAGGCTTGCTTTTCAAATGTTTCTTGTGTGTATCCTCTCTGGATATGTTAAATGTGTGTATTATAAAGATTTATATAATGGCTATATTATATTGAGGTTTAACACATGAGATATAAGAAAAATGATATAAAACAATAAATTACTGGAGTAAGAGCGTTTTTTTAATGTACGTTCTAGCCTCACATCTAACATTTAGCACATTAAATCATTCTGTACTTACCATCCAAAATTATAGAAGAAAACTGAAATGAACAAGAAATAAAGAATGTGTAACAAAACATTCATTCAAACACCAATTTACTTAGTCACACATAGGTATGTTAAAATTACATTGTTCATCAACAAAATACATATGATTGAATACATAAAAATAATCAAACTTAACTTGTATAATATGAGTCAAATAGTATTGTATACAAATATACTTGAACAAATTTCTAATTGGCCACCTAGTTTTGTTATATTTTAGGAAAAGTATTCGGAGAAAAATACAAATAACCAAATATAATATTAATACAATTTATTCCTAACATATAAAACAAAAGTCTATTGAAATTTGATCACGGTAACAAACTAAATCAAAGGGTTAACATGGTAACCCTTAAAACAAAAACTGCAAAATCAAATCACGTTGTATTTGTTCCAATACTTTGTACATCCACCTGGTGTCGCATCTACAGCAAGGTACCGTGTACTCATTGATAAAATGTGTTTATGAATATACTGCTGCAGAATGACCGCTAACCATCTGATGAATAACACGCGAAAGCTTCCTGAGATTCAGTTGCAGTGACTGTGCACGAAAATCTTGTGTTTTAATAGGTCCAACAAGTGGTCGATAGGATTTAAATCCAGACCTTTTGCAGCGTTTTTGCACGTTGTTTGCTTAAAGCATTACTAGTGTGCTTCTAGCCACGTGACATGATGCATAATCCGGGGCCAACATCATACCGTGATTGAAGAAGAAGAACCGACTGAATGACGTCATTTTGATACCTTTTCGCAGTTATGTTTCCTTGAATGGTTACACTTGGAGTTTTCTTGTACATGAACATGCTTGAGCGTTCTGTTATACTTTTTTCGCCATGTTTAATGTTTTCATAATAGACAATCAACGAGGAATACTTTCCTACCAAATACAAAAACTACCTTGCCGTACACGAGGAGCCCGGGCACATAACCTATTTTCGCACCTACCGTTCTGCATGGACAGTTTTGTACATGAAACGTGTTTTTCTTTCCGTTAATCGATAGATTGGTGCGTACAATACAGTAACCAAACATTAGATGCATTGATGTTGCATAATATCATATTTTATAAAGTGGCCAATTAGAAATTCGTTTAAGTGTATAGAAACTTAGATTTGTTTATATTTTTTACAATAAATTTGTCCTCCTGTATTTCATTTTTGGACTCGTCAGAAAATCCCTTATTCCTCCTTTTTACTGGAACTTATTGCTATATTAAATCATCATTACAATTTATGCAATATATGTAAAACGTTTCTACATACTTCCTTTCTCCATAAACGACTGAGGGTTATAGAGGAAACCACCCGGGTCTAGTTTATGTGGACCACAATCACCATGCTCCCCAGCTATCTGCAGGTTTACTATAGAATTGATATCAGCACTTAAAAAAAGAGAGAGAAAATCTATAAATCTAATAGGAAATATACGAATGTTGAGTGACACAATTTCAAGATAACTAGAACTGTAAGTCTCGCACTCCCAATTATCTCCCTTGAAATAGTTTGGACCGGTATTATCCTTCTTCATATACTCCAACTATCAGTCTTTGTATATCAGTTGAGGTGGAGTTATGCTTACAAGACATTTGGACAGACAGACAAGGTGATTCCTATATACCACACCAAAGCTTTGTTTGAATGATGTACCCCGGAAGTCATAGGTTTTCTCCTCCACAATCATACTCACTGGAAGGTGAGATAGTTGTACAAGAAGAGACATGTACAGGGTAAACTGTCCAGTACAACAAAGTTAGCAAACATTTCTTTAGGTTCAACAGTGTCTGTTTTAATGAAATACCAGATTTCTAAAAATAGTTTGATTAAAGATATTGGCAGATGATTTTTTTCCAAAAGCTTCTTGAATATGAAAGAACTATTTCATACATAAAGATGTTGTGAGAAAGCTCCTACTTACTCTATGAATTGTTGCACGAGATTATGTTTCTTTATTGCAGCATTTGATGGTCTTGCCATGGCTAGTATGTTGTCTGTAACCCTGAAAACAAAGGATTAGCTCTAAATCTCTAATTAGTTTAAAACAGAAAGGGTTGATTACTGTCTAAAATGAAAGAACAAACTATAAGAAAGAACCTAGAACTTTGTCAAATAAATAAATTTGCACACTGACTGCAAGAGTAAACATGTATAGACTGATATTAACAACAAAGTCTAGTGCAGATAAACAAAATCATATTATTACTCCAAAACTTATGAGAAACGTATGGTAAATAAAATGTATTACAATAGGTGTATGCTAAATCTCACTACTGCAGTAGTGGTAACAGTAATCTTCATAGTAATAGGTAGGAAAATGTAGGAACACACATTTATAAATGCTTGTGTAAAACAATTTGAACGTTCTGTGATAACTCCTTAGAACACACAGAACATGTTTCAGGTCAGATCTATTGTCTGAGTGATTGGGTTAGACAAAACAAAGATACAAATCAGTGAAACAAACTCTTACCATTGAGAGTACAGTCCCTTGATGACCATTTCTTCTGGTGCCCAGCCTTCCCCACAGCAGTATTTGCATTTTTTACCTCCACAGAATAGAGCACATTGTTTCTCTGTGGATATCAGACCTCTTGCAGCCTCGGAGGCATGGCTGTACAAACCTTTTGGCTTTTTACCTGAAGCATTCAAGGGTTTATAAATAGTGGATTTTACTTTTGTTTCCTACGTATGTAACCACAATAACAGTTTTACCAATGATTAATAGAGAAAAAAGCTCTTGACAAAATTTCAATTCAAAAAGAAATTGAAACATGCAATAAGCTGTTAAATAATATTTGAGTAAACTTAAATTCTACGAAGAAAGATAGATTACCAGGACATTTCCTATGTTATCAGTACATAATCAATATATGGCATATACAACTGTCCTGTAAGTTTGATAAATGATCTTACACATCCAATAGGTCAATTCTACCTCTACATATGCAATTTTTAAACTTATAACTGTAAAAGATTGGACACAAATTTTGACTTGTAATTGACAAGATGATTTCCACATAATCTAACATTGATCAACCAGTAAGAACTCTGAAGAACATAATTGTGAACACATGTTTCAAGTGCTACACAGTTAGGTATGTATTGTTGGTACCTTTAACGTCTTCATTGTGCCAGTCTAGATCCTCCTCCCCAGGGTGTAGGTGTTCATCAGGGTCAGGCTCCATGTTATACTCCCTCCTTAACCTCCCATCTGTAATATAGAATGTTTTGGTTTTGGTTTTGACGATATTTAACGAGGGGGCTTATTTGACATTTAAGTCAATCTTTCATAAGGCCCTCAATTTATTTTAGTTTGATTGTGAAATCATGCTCGAATCCGTTCCTGGAACCAACCAGTACCAAGCAACAAGGGTAAAGTTTCTTGCATTACGAGGCAGGCGAGCAACCCACTGTACCACACCGCCCCTTGTCAGGCACCTTATACTCTGGTTCTAACAAAATTCAATTTTGGTGAATTCAATTATTATTCAGGATAACCAAGTAATTAATAAGGAAAACAAGGTAAAACAAACCGTTATATCGTTCAGGCCAAAGCAGATATATGTCAAAACATTTAAGAGCAAATAACAAGAATTACTGAGTTTCTCTGAGTATTAAAATGATGATACATAATTGAAAAATAACATTTTTTATTTTATCAGCATTATTCTTTAACATTTTATTCAACAGACAATACATATAAGCAAACTATACTACAGAGCAAATAAAAGAATTACATATAACAGTATAAAACTCAAAATTAATGCATTGCACTCAGGCATTCTTGAATTGTATATGGCTACTCTGATATGTTTTTGTTTCACTCTAAAAGGTTTGATATTTGTTCAATACTTTATCTTTTATATTCGAGTAATATTCAGTACTGGACAAATACTGAGAACTCTGATATTAAGCAACATAAATACCCTGTTCAAGGCCATGCAACCAATTAACTGCCTACAGGACTAATACTTTAATTGTCGTCTATTAATTTCCGTACAGCAAGTTTGCCTTAATGTTGTTATTAATTTCACTAATGTTCCGGTTGGCTAATATTACTGGGACAATACATCTCTGTGACAACAAATCAATTGATTAATAACATAACAGCCAATGGCCAATATTAACAAACCATACAAACACCATCGCTACTTATATAAACAAATGTACTATCAACACACAACATAATTTCACCCAAAAGCACAAAAAGTAAAAATATAGCCATTTTGTATTGTGTACTATGGTAAGCCTGCAAGGTACATGTCAAGCAAAACATTTGAAACAAGTCAGAAAATACCTGTTTCTTTAGAACTATTAGGATCACTTAAAAATCCTGTCTAGTTTGATTTTTACAGTTAAATGTAATGATGCACTTGAACTAGAATCTACTCTGTGTCTGTTACAACCAATGTAATACAATATACTGATATGTAAGCATGGTCCACTTATAAGGTCAACCACTGGCTTAAAACTCCATATATGTCTATTGATCCTAAATCAGTGAAAACCTGAGAGCCAGAGTACACAAGTACTTACATGTCATGTATTTATAGTCCACTAATCTTCTATACAATTACGGCCATGTTTGACCATTATTGGGCAAGGGTTTAAATATATCTTTAGCCATGTTAATATTTCACTGCTATGCTTTAAAGTGTCAATGTACGGTATGTATACTATTTTAAAGTTGCCCTATCGTTTTAAGGAATTAGCATACATATATTATGATAAATGCTTCTTATGAGAGAATCTGTGTTGAGTTTTGAAGAAAAAACAACACAACCTTGGTTAACCTACTTTCAAATTGCCAACAAGTACTAAAACTCTTTTAAGACTAACCCGTCAAATATTAGTTTTGACCATTTCAGTACATGTATATGATTACTAGGATATAGGAGCGAGTTCAGTTGTCTATATCTTCCACAAGGGCATAATTTCATAAGTACTGCGTGGCTATGAAGTACAGATGAATATGTAAATTTTTGATTTTGAGCGAAAGTCCATCTTTAATCAAACTTAAAAGTAGAAGATCTTTCTGTATGAGGTTCTTTGTTGCAACGCGAGATCAACTGAGTTTAGCAGAATTAAGCATCTAGAAACAGCCAACTTTCCACACACATTTATAATGTATAAACATTCCTTAATAAGACGTTCTTCTAGCATTTTTATGGGAAGCAATGATTGAAAACATTGACTTCTCTCGTTAAACAGTAATATGTTCATTCATCGATTCAACCTCAACTACATACATAACAACATCAACCTTACAACACAATCATCAGTTAGAGAGGTCTATTTACAACCCCTGTATATGGTAAGAAGCTCTCTTAATTATTTATATGCTGCTGTTAACCACCTGTTTATAGCATACATTACACCACTGTGCTCTACATATCCTAGCTTACTACAACTTTAATGACTTGGTTTCTATTTCTGGTCTAAATCTCCATGCTAAGACTTAATAGATCTACTATACATCCAGGTAAACACAGGTTCAGTAACCAGAAACTAATAGATGATACAGAGATAAGAACAACTAGATGTTTCTGTTTTACACTCAATGCTCTTCAGTTAATTCTCAAGTACAGTCAAACCTGTCTACAACGGTCAGCCATGGGGACTAACAAAAGTGGCCTTTGTTGACAGTTGGTCGTTGTTTAGAACATAGATACAAAAGTAATGCTTTTGAATATGTTGCAGTCTCTGCTTAAACTGTTGGACACTTTTGTTAGTCCACAGGTGTCGTTATGCACAGGTTTGACTGTACTTGTATTACTCCATCAGATTGTAATGACTCCTTAACTTCTAGCCATAAATTTTGACAATTTGCTGCAAGTCTATTTTGTTCTTCTTCTTGCTATTTAGTGCTGACATGCATGGTATTTAGTGTTGACATGCATGGTATTTAGTGTTGACATGCATGGTATTTAGTGTTGAAATGCATGGTACTTAGTGTTGACATGCATGGTACTTAGTGTTGACATGCATGGTATTTAGTGTTGACATGCATGGTATTTAGTGTTGACATGCATGGTATTTAGTGTTGAC
>ENA-OREC01000859-OREC01000859.1-marine-metagenome-genome-assembly--contig:-NODE-859-length-13742-cov-12.264032_pt1 | contig 13742 bp, 8 predicted proteins | sample MGYA00248626_ERZ508543 | MGnify/ENA primary metagenome ERZ508543 (study PRJEB26211, sample SAMN05518279) | marine metagenome | isolation source: Puget Sound, Washington, USA | host: Bankia setacea... | reverse complement strand
ACAATACACGCACACTGTTTAATGTAGCGTATTGCCATAGTTTCTCCAGGGTTTATTCTACTAGACATATACAATACACGCACACTGTTTAATGTACCGTATTGCCATAGTATCTCCAGGGTTTATTCTACTGTCAGTTCTAAAGCGAGCTATATTTCTCTGTAAACGTAATTTGATACAGATATAAATATATATAACACATTCAATAAGAAATTCCTTTTATAAATAATAAGAAATCGTGTTTTTGATATATCTTCACTGCACCTGTCTGATAGGCTTCCAAGAACCATGTGCACTATTTTTCTTTTTCTTAACTTTTGTGAAATAATCGTGAAACAAATATAATTGTATGAACCAGATCAAGTAATATGTATATTGTAAGTACATCACATATATATTGTAACATTCCAGGCGTTGCGTCACGTACCTAGTGACATCAAGAGTATAATCGGCCGCTCAAAATGTTACACACAGCTGAGGAAATTACGGCGGGCGATGGACGACGTGGACTTGGCCCTTCATCTCGACGCCATGGACAATCAGGTGAGTGTTGCCCTTTGTAAGAGTTACATCCTCTGAATAGACGCGTCCACGTGCACTACCCGAGCTGATCAAGCTTTTGTCCGCATAGTGTTCACACTGTATTACAATATATTGTGTTGTTGATGTCGTACGTATGGCCTATTTTCTACAAACACTGATTCTGTTGAACTGTTGCCTTGTTATAAATACTTACTCGGATGACACCCAACACTCGATATCTGGTAGTTAGTAGTTTTTGTTGCTGTGGAAACTTTTGCATGTGCATAGACATCAAGTTATCTTTCCTGGTATTAAAACGGTCCAAATGGGAAATAACTCCGTATTTACGAACTGCATAGTACAAACTTAACAGCAGAGTTATCGGTGGTCTATTTAGAGCATGATAAATATAAATACTGGTTTAAGGCTGTATAAACGAGCGCGCGTATTTGTATTACTTCAAAAGAAATGCGGTCCTATTAAAGTACATGACATTCGATACATATTGATGCCTCTTTGAAATTGGTAGAAAAGGCGCACAGCTTTCTTTTTTGGATATTGAATTAGGTTTATAGATGATTTGAATGGTTCTAATATAATATGAATGTTGTTCTAGTTTTCTTTGTCCTGGTCCTACCTATTTGGTGTGTTCATATATCTAACATTGAGTTGACATAACACTATACATAAAGGACAATGTCCATCTACAAGTTCTCAATATCTTAAAGACGATTTTGTCGACAAGAAAATTCTCTTTTGTGAAAGAAAAAAACAGTGCCTTTAAAAGCAGTTTGTACACATTCCCTTACAACATTCATATGCACGGAATGTTTAATACATGCTCGTTAAAAAGGCAATCTAGTCAATCACAATAATGAATAAAACACTATAGTGTCGAAATAGCTTTTACACACAAAGAGTTTTATACAAATCAAGAATCAGAATAAAAGGTACAAGGTAAAATTGATTTGGTATTTTAAAATAATAGTAAAAGCAGTTGGCAAAAAAAGTTTGTGCTTTATAATAAATTGAAAGAGATATAAATCCGTATGTTCTGGATGGATTGTATAGCATGCTCAATTATGAAATACGTTTCTTCAACATGGCATCTTGATCAATACTCTACTGCACTCATGCCTTCAAAACTTTAATAGATCTTCGTAGAAAATGGTCATATTTATAAATGCTTGACATGTGATGCCAATGATCAAATGCTGATTTTTAACACGTACATTTGGTGACCTAACGAATGCATGTATTTCTACATGAGAATACATAGGTGTGGCTTAATTGATAAAGAAACATTGCGGCTAACTTATTTTTTATTAAATATTTCTATTTTGTTTGTAAATCTTATATATTCGGTCGGTAGCCTGTACAAAAACCAACAAACCGCATTGAACTTTAAAAAAGTTGGCGTGTGAAACTGCACACAAATATAAATATTTTGTATATATACACGAATAGAGAGTAAAGTTACACAACGCCGTCGCGGAACCGTTAAATAAGGTATTGACATATAGTAAAAGCCCTTTGATCAGAGATTTATATATTAGCATTCAATCAACGCAGATTTCCTTTCAAGACAGGGCGCATATCTAATGAATTGGTCGTTGTAATACAATTTATCACGACTCTATTTGAATGTTCAATCAACATATGGGGTGAATGACCCGGTGTGCAGATATTTGGAATAAATCAAGGAGAGAAAGTGAACGTTGTATAATGTATAACGTGTGAATGGAATACACCGTTTCGACATAAACTGCTGGAATATTTGTGAATAACTGAACGGGCATATGAGCACTATACTGTGAATGGAAAGAGACGCTTGTACTGGATTCAGTGAATAAACGACTGCGTTAATAAAATAATAAAGACAAATAACGGTGTGTTTGGACTCATATTAGGAAAACAAACACCTTATATTTCAAAGAAGTAAAAGATTACGGAAAATATGGATACATGCTTAAGTTAAAGTGTGTTGAATGACAAGGAATTGTAAAAGTGTTAACATTTTCGTTGCGTTGTTAGAGCTGCTTACAAGTCAAGACTGACACACCACTGCTCACAAGTCAAGGCAGACACACCACACACACCACTGCTCACAAGTCAAGGCGGACACACCACTGCTCACAAGTCAAGGCTAACACACCACTGCTCACAAGTCAAGGCAGACACACCAAGGAAAGAACAATGAATAATACGTGTATATTTGAATCATCGTTTAAACTTGACGATTTGATTCAGTCTGTAAGCATCAAACTCAAGCCAATAGAACCACGAAATAAGATACTGACCGGGCGAAAAGAAAAGAAGACAAAGGCAGAGATATGTGTTGTTGATTTGGATGATTTAGATGAAAAGGTGTGGTCGATATTGATGTGTTTTAATAATCCTATAAAACGGCGTATGTTTGTAAATGATTGCTCTTTTAAACATCTGTTCGTCTCTAACCCGTCATCTAACCCAAGTGGTAGGAAGTCGCAGTTGAATGGCACTGAGCTTGGTACGGCATACAGTTACTTTTTGTGAGTGTAAGGGCCATTGCGCAACCAAAAATATGCTCTTAAAGAAATTATTTGTTTCATTCATGTTCACCGTATTGTTTCAAGAACTAGATAGTTATACTCTGTGTTTTAATATTTCCAGGCATTACTACAGAAGGGGGAAGTGTTAAATCGCCTTGGAAACCACGAGATGGCGTTGGTGTATTTTCATAGAGGTCTAAAACGCTACCCAAAATCAACGGAATTTAAAGAAGCCATCGAACGTACAGATAGGAAGACGTCGATAAAAGGTAGTGGTTTTATTACATAATGCAAGCGACAAAGCAAACATGACTATTTCTAAAACGTCAGATTCGCTTACAACTTCATGGCGTCATTTTTGGGTTGTTCAGCATTTGATAGGCACTGTAATATATTCCTGTTTAATGCTTTTTTTCTTCTTATTGGGATGTATTAATCGTGCCTCTGTATTACTTGGCATTACTATAACTACCAAACAAAGGTTTTCGTTCAAATTGAATACCCTTTTAGTGAGATAAGTTAGTTACATATATCTGTGCAGATTTATTTTTTTACATATTTCGGGGAGTCCTTGTTGGCAACCTACTTTTACTATAATTGCTTTGTACACTTCCAGGAAGAAAGATGAGGCTGTCTTCAACCGGTGATCTGGCGTTTTTCACAGCATCTCACAGACAGGTATCAGCCAAAGCGGTATAAACAGTTATTTTTCGCGTGTGAAGGACCAACTGAAATTCTCTACCCTTCCGTTACCCAGGCAACTCAACTATAGTACCACTCTTATGTGTTATACAGTTTCATGAAGATGCATGAAACCGTTCGTCGTAATTCTTGAAACCTTCTCTAGTTCCAAAAGTTACACGCTCATCTCTGTGCATGCTTACTTTCACAAGCTTCGGTACCCATGATATACATAACAAATATGAATAACCTGGGTACCGAGGATGACTTTCACTAATTGCTGTCACTTGTCAAATCTATGTTCTCTCCACACCGAAATGTTTCAATGCAATACTGTCATACCTTGCTCTTATTTCATTTTTTGCTACAACAGTTTTAAATTCACATTCACTATAGAACTGGTAATTGTGTGTACAAGGGAGTGACATTGTGTGCGTGAGTGGGTTTGTGTGATGTCTTCTAGCGATATACGTTAATTGACCGTACAGTTTGTATTACTTGGGATAAGGGCAAACAAACAGTGTACAAGGACGATAACAATGACTCAAATACTGTTCAGGGGGTTAGTCATGTGTGAACATTCCACTTACTTTCTTAGTTCATGTATTACTTCATAATTGATTAAGAATTACAGTTAACTAACTCTAGCATTTGTATGGGATAAAACGTATAACATTGTGATAATCTAGCATTAAGTACGTCACATCAAACGATATATAGCTTATCTACTCTGTATTCAGTTCTTCATAAAGTAATTGTTTTAACTGTATACTTTATTGTAACCAGAGCATTACTATACAGTTTATTATTATCGTTTCTAGCCTGCACCTAAGACCTTCACGTTTAAGAAACCAACCGAGAAAGTGAGTAAATCACAGGTCCCTAGTGCCAACTTCCGGTCTAGACAGGTTCACCCATTGGCCAAACTTCATCGACAACCCAGCGTGCATCTGTCAGAATCACGTTGTACCTCACTCAACAGTCTATTGGCTGATTCTCTAGAGTCTTTGCATTACGAGGATCGATTGGTTGAGGAGACTACAGAGAAGGGTGCACTTGGACAGCTGTATGAGGACAAAGAATACCTCGAGTTTCTTCTTGGCACAGAGAGTAAGAGTCATTGGCCAACGATGTTTAAGTAGTTTCTATAGTTTATATTTATTCATCAATTCCCTTAATTTTGACAAACATTTATGCTCATAGGTTTTTCAAAGTAAAGAACTGGATACCAACAATCAATCGAGAGAAGTAAACATATATTGTTAAACGGAGGCGATTTATTTCTTAGTCAATATAGACTATCTAGATAAACTATATGAATTGACTATCTGAACATTTTTATTTGAAGCTATGAAGAGCAAGAAAAAAACGCCTCTTGGTAACAGCAAGGTGTCCGAAACTGCTGAAGCCGGGTTGGAATTCCTGCATGAGCGTACCAAGTTCTGGGACAGTCTTGGACCTCTCCCCCCACCACACCCCTCCAGACGATCAATGGTCCCGTCCAGAAATAGAAGCCAAATGTCACAATATACCAGCTCCGAGTCACTCAAATCGTTCGGAACATATAACTCTGGTATGGATAAAATATATACGGACTTTCCACCAAACAGAACAAGAGTTACTTAACTAAATAAACGTTATTTGTCCTTGGTATGTGCTCAAAAGCAATAAAGTATAAAACTACATTGCATACAAGGATTGTTTTAAATAGCGCAATCATTTTAGAAGCATTTTGGACAAAAAACTAATGTTTAAAAAAGGAGTTTGACAATGACATCGGAATTGTTGCTACTGATTGCCTAACATACATGTCTTTTCTTTTCAGCGTCATCGTCCTTTAAGAGTTTCAAATCGAACACGTCCAAATATAGTCGGGGAACCGGTAAAACCTACAGGTCTAGGTATGCGTTTGGCAAGAAGAAAGAAAAGCCTAAATTACCAAACCCAGAGAAGATCGACTTTGACTTCAACTCCTATCGTAGGGACGAGGACCTTTTAAGGGAGATGACGCTGATCCCTGAAGAAGTGGAGTCGAGGAGAGAGACGGACACAGAGCGGGAGAAAGTCCAGAATGAGGCTAAGCAACGCGGGCAGGAAGTAACAGCATTTGTACAGAAGGAATTAACAGCTATAGACCAGTGTAGGTGGAAGTTAATCGCTTCACAAACCATGAGTTTACTTAGTTTAACATCGTACATATGATATTAGGGTGCTAAGCTGGAAAAATTGTACATACAAGGGCAGGCTTATTAATTGTATTAGCTTATAAATAAAAGTGGCTTAAATTTGTATACACTTGTACAATCAATAAAATTGAATTTGACGTTCACTCGACGTGTTAATGCTAGATTGGATAAGTAGTTTGCGCATTCCCGATTGCTTTAGAAGAAATATTCACGCTGATATTCTTTTATCCTTTTTTCCAGATTATACGAAAGGCCAGTTAGATCAGTGTAAGAAGCGTGCAGACTCATGTGTCGATGTGTTGGGTCGCTATACGGAGGACGAGGTTCCCAACAAACATCTTCTACTGTCCACGTTGTTTAGTTGCCTTGGTAACTGTGACATGCAAACGAAACGTTACACAGGCGCCCTAGAGAACCATGGACATGACTTATTGATAGGCGAACAATGGTAATACAGAGATGCAGATAGTGATGTTACGTTAATATTGCTACCATATACATATAGTCAACCAATATGTTCAGAACTACTATGATGCAACGTCCACTAACATGTTTTAGTGATATTTCTAGATACCGACATTTCTAAATACGTTTTATAAGCATGACATATATCTATTCAGAATGAACATGCCAATGTCTAGGATTCACTTGATTAACAACAAATAAAGTACAAACTTGAAACCTAAACATCATTAGACCTTTGTCCGGTACTTTGAGGTTGCATTGTTTGGGGTTGTTTAATTGCCTTTTTGAGATAGTTTGGTGTCGTCATAGTTTCGCCACTTTGTCTCAGATGGCTATAGTTTTATTTTTGCCAGTTTATTTTTCGCCACTTGTCGTTACATGAGATATTATGTCAAAATTAGTCAGCATGTGTTGATGTTTAGATTTTCACCGTTTCCAGAACTTAGAGATATGCTATTCTACTATATGAATATCAATTTGTATCGGCATTTTAGATATCTGTTATTCTTTCGTTAACATGTTGTCAGCATAGTTGTTGGAATATCCGAGTTCGTTGAACATGAACATGTATCTAACAGTGCTGCATTTTGTCTATTTCAGCGAAAACTTGGACATACAGTCCCGGGCGCTTGGAAACCTTGGTCGCACCCATGTCTTGATGGGCAGATATAATAGAGCCCTCGACATGTGCGTCTATATCTTGCTCATATTCTTAAAGTGCATTATTTGATAAAAAGCGTATTTTAGCGTATATACACAATCGGAACTTTATATATATATCATCTGTATAAGTATTGTATTCTTTCCCACACTTTATTAATCAGTTTTAGTGTAAATAAGAAAGCAATGTGGGAAGTATTCTCTTTTTCTATCAAAACGTATATATAGTTAAGTTTGTTTTGAATTGACGAACGTTTTCTATTTCTCTTGTAGGTATAACAGGAAGGCACCGCTGTGTAAATCTCCTCGTGAGACTGCTTGGTTATTCCATGAGATAGGTAACTGTTTCCTGATGATGAAGATCTATGAGTACGCCCACGAATCTGGTTTAAAGGCACTGAAGTCTGCCCATGAAGCCAACCATAAACGTCTACAGCTACAAGCATGTGTTCTGGTTGCTGTATCCGAAGGTAAGTGCATATATATCCGTTAAAGCCAACACTCGCTATAAATCTACGTTTCTCTGTAAGAACAAGTCTCCTGGGTTTGGCTTGGTACATATGTGGCTGCTATAAACATAACGTTAAGTAAAGGTGGTCTATCCAGCGACCTTTACATATTTCTTTTGCTATTTATGCAGTTTGGAATATAACACGGTTTCTTGTAGTCAACTGCTGAAATACGGTAGAATAGTGCCACTATAGAGCTAATCTGGTTAAACAGCTAGGTATAGAAACAGTTCTTATAATGTGTGTTAACGTAGACGTGGAATCATGGTATCGTACACAATTCCAACACGGCAGTAGCTGCATTGGACTCATATGTACATATTTCCAGTAATGTCGTATATGGACACCGTTTTGGTCATGTGTGATATGTTTGTTTTTACATTTTAACAGATGACGATGTTTTCACCACTGGTCAATGATTTAATATAAAACGTGTGTCATTTCTATCATTTCAGTAAACCTCATGAAGTACAGGGAGGCTTATCAGCATTTTGAAGCGGCCCTGGATAGAGCTAAACTTCTAAGTAATGTGAAACTCATGTATATATGGTCAACATCGATGTCTTTAAATAATAGAACTGACCGAGAGAGAAACACACTTAAATTTATACACATTGTAGTACATGTATGTCAAATAGGTGTTATAGCTTAATACTACAAGTATTGTTATCATTATTATTTTATTTATATTTCAAATTACTAGTAGATCTAGTAATATAAAAATATTGTATCTATTTTATCATTATTATTTTTATTAATATTAATATGTATATAATAATATTATTATTAATATATTTGTTATTATTATTATCATTACCATTATTATTTCACTTCACTACTTGCAGATGACAAACGAGCACAAGACGCCATGACACGCGCTCTTGTTGACGTCAATAAAAAGATGGTGGCCCAGATGAAGACAAAGAGTCATAAGAATGCGATATCTTCTAACCACATACATTACGATATGCGATTGGTTACTCCCGTTTCTAGGGCAACCACACAATCTGCCGGAACAAAAGTTTCTGTAGAGGGTTGAATATGTAACGTTTGCAAAAGAAAAAGCATGTTTGAACTGTTCATTGTCTTTGCCATGTCCGAGTTACATGTCGAGTGTCGTGCAACTACATGTACATAGTGTGTGAGCTTTTGGAGCATTACCATTTCGATGTCACACGTGTTCGTCATTTTACCTCTAAGTTGGTTATGTTCAAGCAAGAAGCGTGTATGGTTGGGATTTCAATAGATGGAAACAACAGTGATTCGTGTGTGTTTTACTTAGTATGTCTGCCTTGTGTTTCACTCTGTACATATACGATAAAATACGTAAACGTGTATGTTAAGATTAGCGGCGTACAATTATAAGTTTGTGTCGTGTGCAAAACTGTCGGTTATGTGGCATAACAGTTTGTTTTAAAAGAAGTAAGAACTAGTCTTGTTAATGATAACGTTCATTTGCTGACATGTTGTTTTTTGATGTCTTGGTGTGACCTCTTTAAGTCACCAAGAACCTTTACGTCTACCCAAGTAACGACGTGGTATAAATGAAACCTAACTATCTTGACTTGACTGTTGCTCATATGTGTGTATTAGTTATACACATACATCACTTGATCTTTGTTTATGCATTGTATCCAGTTAATAAAATAATGATAAAAGTGTTAGTCTCTTTCCTCTTTGATCTCTTTGATTTATAGGAACAAATATGTAACTGATATACTTCACATGTAACTAGCGTAATGTGACGATTTTAAATAAAACGTGAGTGTGTTTATTATGTAAACACGAACCAGCATAAGTTAATTCATGGCTGAAATGCAGTTCTTAAGTATATTTCGTTCACAGAGAATTAAACGAAAGATTATTACTACTAGAACAGATCTCTGGGTGACAACCCGTATATGTACGCTAACAAAAGACCAACCAAACAGATATTTGGAATTAAACTGTTCACAGAAATATACCGGTCACATGTAACAACGGTTGATGCTAAACAACTACGGCTATGTTAACTAAAAACCTGTGGCCACTTTGAAGGACGGAGTGGCGCGTCTGACTTGTAAATTGCGTGTTATCTATATTTTATCTCAGCTTCAAGTGTATTTAGCGCTGCTCAGCATTTGACAGGCTTGCAACTGTTCCATTCAAGTTGAATGAAGCTGTTTTAACGATTAATTAAGACCTATTATCAGTGAGAATACATGAACTACCGCCACCATAATCTCAATTCCCGTGGTTAGGTAGTATGAGACAAATTCGTAGGTACTGCGTCCACCAAGGAACCACGGACTATTCTCTACAACCCGGAGCATAACGGCATAATATATAGTCTCAAAAAAGCTAAGGAGAAACCATCAAGGCGTTTCCTCAACTGAGCTATTTCTCCCTTCGCACAGAAGAAGTCGGTCTGGGTTTGACACCTCCTACCTCGACAGGGCGGTCATTACATTCTAAGTGTTTGAGTCGGTGCTTAACACACATAAACACTGATACACCTTTATAATCACCAGAGAATACAAGTGTAAATATGTATTAGCATTTAGCAATGCTGCTTGATTTCGTCGCGTTAACATAACGAATGACATAGAAACAACGTCATGACATCAAAGTAGTAACAAGACGTCATGACGTCATCATGTCACGGAGTTAGTTAATTCAAATAACAGATATGACGTTATGTTACGGTCGTGAAAACGTCGGTGGATGCCTGCCATTCTGTTGAGAGTTCGAACCCGTCAAAGATGTTTGTTTTTGTTTCATTGAGCAAGAAACATTACCCTTAGTATTCTATAAAATATAGATTTAGAATGTGCGGATGTCAATGCACCCTTTTTCATTTCTATACTCATGAAGAGACGATGTGTTTCTTCAACTTTCTCTTAATATCGCCAAGCTGGACATTAAATGGGTGGCTGTACATGTTTTATTAGATTTTATTAAAGTTGCCCTTACGTTCCCAATTAATAAATTTCATAAACAATACTTAAAGCAATAGCATAAATACATTATGATAAATGCTTCTACTGAAGGAATCTGTGTTGAGTTTTTGAAGAAAAACAACACAACCTTGGTTTACCTACTTTCAAATTGGCTACAAGTACTAAACATATGTTATTAAAGACTAACCGGTTAACTATTATATTTGACGATTTCAGTATGATTATTAGGATATAGGACGGAGTTCAGTTGTCTATATCTTCCACAAGGGCATTATTTCATAAGTACTGTGTGGCTAAGCCTATATGAAGTACAGATGAATATGTATTTTTTTATTTTGAGCGAAAGTCCATCTTTAAATGAGTGAACTTTTTGACACAAATTCCTATCTATCAGATGAACCTATATAAGTGGTAAAAATATTAAAAATGCATACAACATAAAACATTTAATGATCCACGGTTAGCCACGGCAGTTGAGAATTAATTTTTATGATGCATCATGATTATAAGGCTGTATATGATGTGTCACAGCTGTCAAGGGAGGTGATTTCAGAGAGGAGGTTACCGTTTCGTGTTTGGTTTTGCAACAAGCTTTTCTAAAAGCTAGGTGGTTCTATTTTTAGCGTAGGCCGCTTATCTCTACGTCGCGCGATATGTTGAGAAGAAATAGTTCTCGATTTAAATAATATATTCAGACTTAATGTGTCATATACATACTCATTATTAATATTACTTTGAATTTGAATACATTTCTAATGTGATCCCCATTAAAGTTATAGAATCACCTATGCGGAAAATTTACAAGTTTGGGCACTATTTCCTACGCATCGTCTCCGCAAAGCAACCGCCATCTTTGTCACATGTCCATAATCTTCTCTCACATGACCTGTTGTTTGTCCCCGTGATCAAGCTGAAATTATCCACGTAAATTCAAAACATTGAACAGACCACATGGACATCTTGGACGAGGCTCTCGATGGCAGGTATGTCCTTATTGTGCTTAATCTTTCGAAAAGAATCGAAGAAATCGAGAATCATCCCGGTTTCTAAATATTATTGGCAAGTGTCAAAAGTTGATGCACGTCGTCCTTATCGAGTTTCCTGTGAAGTTATTGGCTTATCTTTTCAAAATGATTCTAACGTTTAAGTTTAATGGCAATACTGTATAAGAACAATATGCGAGTGACGTTTCAGACGCTGCCAAAATATAATGTTTGTTATTTTAAGTGACATTGTGGATAAATCATTTATTAAATGCTATTTAAAAACAGACTGGTTCTTCATAGCTATCCAAACATTCGTGTTTTTACCATGGGTTAAATTCTTATATTAAACATGTCTGATGTGGCAAAACAGATTTTCGGCATTAAAACCCAATTTAGTCCTTGTTCTGTATATTTGAAGCTCAGACAAAGCGTATCATGAGACCGCGTACCGAAGGATGGACCAAATCCATGAATTTTAATTTATTGAGAGACAGAGATGTTAAGGGTTATTGAATACATTTGTTGCTTGTCAATAATGACACAGTTTTAGAAGAAATTGGCTTACATTGTAAACATTGAACTATAAAATCACTGGCGTTACTATAATACTAAGCTAGGCAATCTGAAAGTTTTAGACCCGTTGGGTGACATGGATGGGGGAAAAAGGTGCAAAATGACGCATTTTACAGCATTTCAGGAGCCATACGAACACACAACCTTGTTAAGTTTGATCTAGTTTTAATAACATTGTTTTGTCCAATCAAGTTGTATGTTTTTAATTAACACCAGATCAAAGCGATCGCACTTTCAAAAATAAGGCATAATCATGACTATCAGTATGCGCGTTACAGAACATCACCATGCTCTGGCTTGTTGAAACCATGATCTTACATCAAAGCACAATTACCAAATGATCCAATCAGAAGTACATGATGATTAGCAACCAGGGACAATGTCTCTAAAGTATGCATTTGGATGATATTTAAAACAATTTGGAAGAGCAGAGAAAACAAGGACGGTAAATGTTGCATTCTGACGCCTGACGATAGTTGAAACAATTTGGAACTTTAGAGAAAAAATGAAAACAATGTCTCTGAAGCATGCATTGTGATGGGATGTGATGGAACTGTAGAAAAAAAATGAAAACTAGGACGGTAAATGGTGCACTTTGGCGGTATTTAAAACAATTTGAAACTTTTATGTCAAGACTTGTGAGTGCTCACCCCCATTGGCCTTCATTTTTTTATATTGCATTTTGGGATATTTTAATTTTTTGACTTTCTAGAAAAAGTACAAGTAGCCAGTGAAAATTACTTAACTTTTCCTGTCATAATACATTTCAAAATCGCAAATATTCCTTGCCTTACAAGTGTATATATACGTGTTGCTTTACAAAGTGTATAGTGACATTAAACTAACTGATTAAAATTGTATTGTTTCTTTACTACACTTAAGAAAATGTTCCGGGCTTAAAAAATGAGCCATCATGGATTTAGCCAGTACATTGTACTGACCTGACACAACTGTAGATAGTGTACATAGAGCAGTAGATAGAGAACATCAAATTTCTAAATTTTCTTTCATTCTACAAAGGCTGTGGTTTCATGGTATACTATGGTATCCAACAACCCATAAATTTCACTCATCCAATCCTTGTACATGTAGCTGATATATTTATAAAACAAGTGGGAATCCTTCCTACATACAAAACTGTTTATGGTTGTCAGAATCAGAGCACTGGATTGCAGTTTCATCAAGGGTCTTGCAAAAATGAAACAATTTTATTTGAGGCCTGCTATTTAGTGCCATAATAATAAAACTATGTACTTCTGATTTCAGTCAGGGCAAGGAGGATTCTACAGCATCAGATGAAGTTCAAATCACACATGGTAGGCAAATCATTTCTATTTGATCTCAATGTGGCTTTCATTCATGTACACGTTGTATCCTCTTTCTTAGGGATGCCAACTTATATTTGTCATTTTGTTCAGCTAAATATTTTTATGCTGTGTTTACAATGCTCTACTGTGTACTGTATACAGTGTAATTCCCCAAGCCAGATACTGAGATAGAGTCAAAAACTGACTATACTGTCGTCCTGCTAAAAAGGGACACACCAGCCTTCACACTTTTAAGCTAATTGACTGAAAGAAAGTTAATACAACAGAAAACAGTACAGAGAAGTTATAAACTAATTTCTGGGACAAACAAGATTCAGACGAGTTTGCTCTGGCACTGACTCAACTTGACATTTTCGTTACAT
>ENA-OREC01000858-OREC01000858.1-marine-metagenome-genome-assembly--contig:-NODE-858-length-13749-cov-10.959260_pt1 | contig 13749 bp, 8 predicted proteins | sample MGYA00248626_ERZ508543 | MGnify/ENA primary metagenome ERZ508543 (study PRJEB26211, sample SAMN05518279) | marine metagenome | isolation source: Puget Sound, Washington, USA | host: Bankia setacea... | reverse complement strand
ATTCCTGATAGTTCACAATAGTTCACCTACCGTAAAGAGTCATTGTTTCACGATCCACGCCTAACATATTTTGAGCCTCGCATGTATAGTTGCCGAAATCTTCCCAGTTCAGGTTTATAATAGCCAGGTTGAGAGCCAGTGTGTATGTATCCTCTGTGTATACGTTGGTGCGGTACTTCTGTATGGTGCTGGGAGACTGGCCTGATACTGGATCACCATTCTTCTTCCACACTGTAACACTCTGTGGATTGGCGGCTACCAGACATTCTAACACGGTCTCCTTACCCTGGGACTGACCTATACGCTTAGTACGAAACGTTACCTGAGGTGGAACTGGAATGGAACAATACAAACTATCAATTACAGTAAAGTTCCCCGAATAAGACCACACTCCGGACTGACATAAAGTGGTCATATTAGCGAGTACTCACTGATAAATAATACTGTGAGACTGCGTCAAACATTACTAACTTATTGCTACACTTCTCCGTAGATGTCTACATGCATAAAGTGAACGCCGGTATGTGTGATGTAATGATCAATAAAAATGTTCTATTCTCTAAATGTCTTTGTATACAACTGTGCACTTGTAATTTAAAATGACTCCTTCACATCGTGCATCTCATCTCATGAACATTGTTCACATAATTCTATTTAGATGACTTGGTAGATTTATAACTACTCAATGCTTTCTCAATAACTAGGAGATACATGTTTTGAACTGGTGATTGCTTCCATTTTGCTTTCAAGTGTGTATGTTTGCATGATACTGTACTACTGTATTTCCTATGTATGATCTAAGTAAAATGGACAACGGGGTTCCTTTTAAAATATGTATACTATATTTAAACCCAAAAGTATAACTTATGCCATTGATATATAGAACAAAAGGCACACATGTACTCGTGTGTCACAACCAAGGCTACTTACAGTGTACCTTGACGTTGATGACACGTCTGGTGGGTGGGGCAATGTTGTTAGTCGCCTCACACTCGTATAGACCGCCACAATAACGGCTGATATTGTGTATACGTAATATTTCACCAGGTGTGCCCACAGCTATAATATAAGAGCGTCATTAATTACTTCACTTAAACAAAACATCTATTATGCCACACACTTTAGGTATAAAATCATTTAAAAATGAGAAAACAATAAGCGATTAGAAACTTATTCATGTAGTATAGTATACTCGGTATAAGCTGCATTCTAGCAATATTAAAGTTTATAATTCAGTACTAGTGTTCATGCTTGGTTACTGCCATTGACTAGCCGCCCGTTACACAGAATAACACACAAACCGTTTAACTTCTCGCCATTCAATCAGACGTAAAGACACAAACGCTATCTATTCTCCACACAATGTATCTCTTTCAATAAAGTCTCTTCATCTAAACAACCCCCACACACTCCCCGATAGTTCAAACATTCTCTTACAATATCTGCTCTAAACCGCTGCCGTAATAGAGATTTGGGGATCTTTACTTTAATGCAATAAGTACGCGGTTCATTATAAAAGTGACACATCAAAACGACTTCTGACAAAGCTTCCAATTAATCAAGGCCAGCGGAGACGGCACCAGTAGCTTCTATAAATCAGTTCTGACAGCTTTGAGATGGCGGCCATAGCTCAGCAAAATGTTCTGTAATAACTACACGTGCTGCGAGATTGCGCCACGTGCTTCACGAGAACCAATGACTACTGGTTATTGTATATAATGTCAAACATTGTTAAAGATAAATAACACCAATTCATGCAGATAGTAAGGATAAGAAGGTGCTATATGATCATTCGTTAGTAACTGTTTACAGCAGAACCGGTATTATAAGATAAATCATCTAGGAGGGGAAGCCATATACATTCACACATAAGTAACAAGAATAACCGGTGTTGGGAACCTTTTTGTTACTGTATGTACATATCCAGGGAAAAAACAAGTGAATGATACATTAATTGCATAATATGAAAAACTCTAAATTCAGTATTTAGATACAATAGGTGTGCCGCTTTCGTATTCTAACTAAAACCAGCCCTACACGAATCACGTGTAAAGGGACGGCCTGTTTTTTTCTTTAATATCACGAGCACTGAATAGTTTCAATAGCTGACTTGCTATTTTATACACCGCGCCCAATCAAGTGTAATTGCTTATTTATGTCTTCTATAGCAGTATGTGTGTGCTACTCTCAACGTGGGCTTCCCCGAAATGTTCAGATTGATATTGAACTGTGAGAAGTACGAGGAGTAGCAAGAGGCGCAATTATCCACTTTGATTCACCCCTCCGCTCTCGCCATGCCTGTGCTATCTAAGGAGGGATACGAGATTGATAGTTATGAGTGTTTGTTTTAGCCAGACAGACCCAGTCACGTGACACGGTGCTAATTCATTTACAAGACATCTTGCCCCCACTCGATAATAGAGCAAACAATGTCCAAAATACTCTCACACACTGTCTAACTAGAGGGAGGCGGTATTACTCATTACAACCTTCCAAGAAAACTACACACCGTAAACATCCTACTACCACTGTTTGGGTGAGTTTGTTTATAATGGGTCAGATATTTTCCTAGATATAGTAAAGAGTTCTAAGTAAAACTCACAACGAAGCCTGTAATATCAACTCGTTACAAGGATATAACTAAAGATGGCTCAATACACAGTTGATATTAGTAACTGGTGTTGGAACATTCCCGACCATTACCTTCTCGGACGTTTCCGTTCTGTGGTGTACGTCTGTACCAGTTGGTGACAGGTTCCGGCGTCCCTGTGGCCATACACGTTAACTCTACACTCTCCCCTTCTTGTACAGTAACGTTACCACTGGAACTAGAATTGTCTATCGCAGCCGGGACTGAAACGATAGCAATGCCGAACTTTACACTAACTCTTTGTTTTCATTCACTACATGGCTAAATAAGCTATCACTTGCAACAACGGTTGCATTATTAGTTGCTTTGAACATTTAAAAGTGCAACATTAAACAGGAACACATTGTGTACATGTACACAGGACAACTGTCTTTTTGTTGCTAGTATATAGTTCAAAACGAAACATTCAACACTATCGGCATAAATGAAATGTATACCTTTAAACCGATGTTTTGTTGTTCTGATTTTAATCTGCCTTCTGATAGTTTCTTTTCAAAAGCTGCAATTCGAAGGCTTACACGTGCGCATACCGTTGTCTCTTTGTTTCTTCATTAGTTATCATACACATACATACATTTCTAGTTTTTGTCTGACCTTTTTGTAACTTAACACTGTCATTTATTGTTATTCAGTGAGACATAGTTAATTTAGTTACGTATTTCCAAACTCCTACTGGATCCGTTAATTTCTCGGATTCATTTCCTATTCTTAATTAACTGACATATTTCCTTTCTCGACGACAGTTTAACGTTACCAGTCTATGATTCATGCTTAATCGAAGCCTGCAATCAGAAACTAAGCTAGGCCGACTCCGAAACTCCGAATCATGTGCAGCTATATTTGAGATATCTGGTTCGTATTTCATGTGTTTTAAACTGGCAGAAATACAAGTCGTCTGTTTCCGCTCATGTTAATATTTAGATGTTAAGGAAGTGATAAAGTTGTACAATTGACTCTCTAAGGTCGTAATGACTTGGTGACGAACGCAGTCTAAAAGACACCTGATGCCAACGTAAATGTCATGATGTGTTAACAACTGTCAGACACACAATTAAAATGTTCGAACTTTATTATTTTGGCCTTATTCAACTTAACATTTTTGCCCAGTTCTTCATCACACTAATTGAATTTAAATCGCATTTTAAAGTTTACGAAAACTTGACGATAGAAAAAGCCTATACATGTATATGCACCTATCCGGTATGTTTCAAGTAATTCTTGATATATATTCGTACGATTCGACAATGGACCATTATTTAACCGTGTTTCTAACACTCGTCTACCATTTTGTACAATTAAGATCCTGTATTCCGTGTAACTATACGTTAAACATACACTATACTGGACTCTACTATGTCTAGATCGTCATTTTTGTTTGTGATTAAGCCAATGACGTCACATGTAGTGTTGAGACAAAAACAATGCTGTTTTACCGGAAGTGGGACAATGTCGTGGTGCTTGACGTTGTCACAAATGTCGTCTGCTGTAGTCAAAATGTCGTCTACGGGTTGCTGATTACGTGTCTCCGAGCAAAGTACAGAATATGTTGACCACGTGAAAAAAATTAGGAACTGTTTAGTTCTAAGGACAGACACCTGCGACTTATTTTAGGCAATGCCTTACGTGTGATCTAAGACCTGCTCAAGTGAATATCAACAGAAGGGTGGGATACATGTTTATGTATATACAATAAATGTATGCTACCAGCACATATTTTACATGTATTTTGAATGCATTATTTAATGACAGAAGGGACAAATGAAGCAAATGATGTCGAGAGAATTGTGTTCTCGTACTCTACGTCACCAAGTGCACACCAACCTGTAGATGAACTATGTATATACTCACCCATTACTTGAAGTGTGATGTATATACTCACCCATTACTTGAAGTGTGATACGTTTGATCTGTATCGGGTCTGTGTTGATCTGACATGTATATACACCCTCGTCATATGGCTGAACGGACCGGATATGCAAGTTCCAGTTCTGTACAAACGGACGCTCTATGCTCATCCGGGTATCATCTAGCACTCTGCGATCCGCGGTACTAATCAACACGCTGTCAGGGTTCATCCAAATTATCTGAAGATATTGAGAAAATGTCTATAAATAGATATATTAACTTTTCTGTTAAAATAAATGCATTAAACGATAAAAAATCTTCGTTTGACGTCAATATAGTTTTGTAACCTTGTCAAACATATTAAGAAAACAGTATGTCGATATTTTCATAAAACGTTTTTTTAAAGTTAAAGGTCGCCTTATCTGTAAGTGATGGTCGGAAATGGTTCAACTAATACCTAGCTTTATAAAAAAATATGAATCATGTTTTCGGCATGGATTGAATGTACAGTCGGTAATCAATGTGCTCTACAGACACATCAAAGTAAAGCTGACACAAGGCACTCGTTACTTTAGTATTCACCAACTCACACTTGAAAAGGCATCCCGATAATTTGACTCACCAGAAGTACCAAACAAAGACAAGCCAAGGTACTGGTGAATATCAACCACCGTACGTCCTATCAATTTGGGCCAATCTCAAAAAGATGTGCATCAAATCATATAATCAGGGCGGCAGTTTTGATTGCAAGATTAGTTGTGTAAATACCATGACAAACAACCATAACAGGAAATACTTGTCAGTCCGACATTTAAATTTAAGCTAGAACAGTTAATCGTTTGAATGTTTGGCCGATAATACTATGGGCGTCCGCATGTCGAGTGTTGCAGTAATGATAGCTCGTGCAAATATTGTCAGGTACCACATCTAGTATTGATATTTAACAAGACATGTACCAGTAGTTTAAATAGAAACACGGTACCGCTTACCGCTGAAGGTCGGGTAAAAACGATTTCAAATTATTGACATGTTTATGGTCATGAGAGTAAGTCTTACTGTTTACCTGTTTATGATTTACCTGTTAAATATACCAAACTCTCCGAAACATATAAATTGATAATGGCAGGTAGTCTTTTCGTTTATTTTTGTAGTTTTTTAAAAGTTCTAATATTTATTCTATGATTCATCTGCTAAATTGTTCTATCAAATCGACAATGTACACTTTTACTTTTATACACACGGTTATGTTTTACCTGTTTATCACCTTTTTCTGTTACAGTACACGGTAAGACGGCTTGCTGGCCCCTGATGGAGGTGATGGTGATGGGTGTAGAGTTAAATCCCTGGTCCATTGCTCGTACCAGCACATGCCAACTCACTGAAAGTATACATACATACAGACTAATATAAGTATTTCTCGCCAATCACACTACATACATACATGGACACATTAACAGAAAGTATATAGGCTAAAAGGACACACAACTAAAACTGTGTCGTTGGTTCAGTCTATGCTAATTCCACAACTAAGATAATACAACTGTTCTAACATGTATTTAATATCAATGACAGTACGTAATGTGTGTGCATGTACTTGTTTCGGCAAGTTGGCATACAGCTTCTCTATATATTGACAAAACACATTATTTCTAATACAAAGCTTGACAAAGTTAACGTACGTATACTTATTTCTGTCAATGTCTTTTACTATTCGTTTTGTACACAAAGGAGATGCTCACGTGTCTTCAATATGATAATAAATACTCTCTTATAAAGCGTCAAAATATAGAGAAGTATCTTTGTCAGATACTGATTTCTACTGCTGACAATGTACGTGCTTTGTGATGTCCAGTTATCTGGCGCTTGTCATCCATTTCGACTGACACAAAGCCGGGACACAATGTCTTTGTGGGGTGATTTATGACTAGCGTCCATTTAAGCGGGAAACTGCGAAATATGTTCTGTCCAGAGTCGAAGTTGTAACAATGATGACCTATAATGACCGATGTCGCAACAAAAGAGATTTTTTCGAGTTTCTACAAGGCTTGGACAGAACATAATGTCGAGTTATGTCGAAAACTTGTGTGCTGTCCTGTTTGTGTATCTATAGCAAGCATGGACATATTAGTCAGTGTAAACACGGCAACATTTCATAGAAGACAGTATACACACTTGCTGATTCTAGAGCGCCATGGGGCGAGAGTACATGTGCTGAAATCCCAAGCTAACTGTTAAAAGTGCAACTCGTTACTGTGACATTTACCGACCGATTTAAAATTCCAGTAGCATACACGTTTATGACACAATCTCCATGCACAGTAATCCGCATGTCTTAACGTGTTTGATATTGGGATCGATGCCGTGATTTAGGGTTTATCGGGCATAATGTTGTCATGGTGATAAAGTAACTGCCACATTGTGATATGTTATTTATTTTCTTTTAATGCTTAACAAGCAAAACAAATACGTACATACCTTAAGCTATCGCTAATCAGAAGTCAGTGTTATTAAAGGAACTTTTAAAAGCCTATCGGACTAATTGACGAAAACTGTTGCATGAGAACATTGACCGGACACTCGTGAATAAATTACACGGACCAATGCATTTCAAAATAGGTGTATACAATGGTGACTGGCATGTATTCTATACTCTGTTGTAATAACACGAAAATCTAATCCACCTATGTTATAATTCAGCAGTCCATGTAATGAATTCACGAGTGTCTGGTCAATATCCCCATGCAATACCACTGAGTAGTAATAGTTCAATGCAATTTAAAGATTTGCCAAAAATGATAAAATAGTCCACCATATCACAATACGTAGGCTCACAAGTATATGCCTGATCAAAATGGTGGCTTTGATAGTGTACTTGTCTAGGGTTCTTTTTATTCACATCATGTGCTGATACTCCTAGGAACGACAACGTCCAGTTGGTGTTTCGTGTGACAAAGTCCAAAACCTTCATTTGAAGATATTCGTTTACCTTTCTGAGTATTTGAGTTGGTATGGTATTTTGAATTTGCTTACTTTACCATTAATTGTGTTTAAAAAGGTAATATACTAAATGGCAAGCATCACAACACATGTAATACCTTTTTCATCATTAAGAACCAAGTGGTCATATTACCGGATACCATACCTGGATATTCGATAAATCCGAACAAATAAAAAAGCTGGCATATTGGTAACGATACAAGTGGCTTTAAGAGCTCTTGTAATTCGTTTAATCAACAGAGAGTGAGTGTTTGTAGAGATGTTGAGATATGACTGGCGAGAGAGTCGAGGATTTAGGAGTTTGTGCACACTTTGCATGTTTGCATTAGTCAACAATGCCTGACTTAGTGGAGATATATCAAAATCTATAAACTGCTGTCAAAAGCAAACTCTTGCATACACAATAACCATGTTGGCATACAACCGTGTTGCACAAACGATGACAGTACCATTTCGTAGCAATACTATAATCAGGAGACTACAGACGACTACTACTTGACAAACATGGCCAGTGTAAAGCCCAAACAAACATAGTGTGGCTAAGTAGTAAGGTTGTAACGATATGTTGTTGAAAACTGATTATATTTTAAGAGATTTCGAATTTCTGGTATACTTTTTGATGACAGTTAGTTGGTCCATTAACACTGTTATTATTTTAAATACTGGCGCCATATTTTAGTTTCGAGGGAACATGATATTTGCTTGTTATCAGTGTAAGACGGCAACAATTGCATATTCGTTGATCTCATGGTACAATTGAGGAAATAAACTCGTAGTACTAACATACGTAGTGGTATAACTTGTGTTCACTGGGATAACTTTTTTTTAGAGATTTAACAGTAAACATGGGGCAATTTATTTTCAATGGTACTTTATTTTTGACATAGCTGATATGTTAGGGAAGTCATTCCGTTTTCAGATTTAATCATACGCGATCAGTGGGGTAGGGATTGCACAGTCCATAGTTATTGCTCATACCAGGATTTCTTGTCGTTTGATGTTCCATTAATTAAGGATAAATGAATGTCATAAATCATTAGTCGAACATACAAGGAACTTTGGACTCCGCTTCCGGCTGTGGTAATGAAATGTCAAAATGATTCAATGGAGAAGTGAGTAACATATTTGATCCCTCGTATCCCCCGTTGCCATGTTCTACCGCCCTCTATATTGAAGGGTTAAATCAAATACACGACACCAATTTATTCAATGGAAATTTGACGTTAAATTCCTATAAATAATATGGAGCAATGAGACACATTTATACAGAATAATATTAAGAAGTTGAAGCTCTATAACATAGTTTCAGACGGAGGTGAACATGTGGGTACTTCAAACCATTTGTTAAAAACAGATGAAGTCGGCAGTTTGTTGTATACGTTTACTGCAGTGCATGTAAGTATTGATACGAGCCGCTTGTCTTTTTAATCTCGTTAATACAAAGTTGATTCAAGCAAATGTAATATAAACTAAAACGGATGCGCCCCCTCCCCCATAAACTCATGTTAAACTTGCAGCTGCGCAAAATCCAGTCTTTACGGCCATCTTCGTGTCATGTTGGTCACTGTGTGTGGGTATGAACAAAATTCATCCATGGATGTAGGAGGAGTTGCGCACACAAGATGTTTGTCATAATATTATACAGTAAAATAAATGACAAAGTCCCATAACTCATGTATAACTTGCAGCATCGTAAAATATCCCGTCTTTACGATCATGTTCATGTCAAGTTGGTTACTGTGTATGCGTATGAACAAAATCAATTAAGAGGTGTAGGAGGAGTTCCGCACACACTATTTCGGGACGCGCGTACGTACGTACAGACGGACGTACGGAGAAGTGCAAATCTTAAAAATGCCCACCTACTAATTTGGGCATACAAAAAGTAAAGGGAGTAATTAAAAAGTTGCAAGGATATGTGTTGTCCTTCACTGTATCATGAAAAGCATCATTCCTCGTTCGGTATATAACTACTGCACGTTGGATCTGCTCACGTATTTAGGCTTTAACACAGCATATACACGACCTTCTGCACCAAACTTCTGGCTACACTTTACTTGTAACGGTTAATACATTTATAGTAAGAAAACTGCAATGCGTTGGTGAAATCTGAAGGACTAGATCAGGCATTCTGTATATTTGGACGGCGTCTTTTATGGCCGGCTTTATGATTAACATGGATGAGATAAAGATTGGAATTGACAGTTCTGGCAGTCTAGAGAGAGATTTACTTGATTGAGTAATATATTTGCCCGTACTGTCCAATCACAGTTTGTTTGATTGGGTGTGGTTGTTTGCTGTGTGGTGTACATACGTCTAGAGAGTGTTTCCCTTTACACAATCATGCTAACACACCTCGATGGGCAAACTGAATTGTAAGCCTACAGAATGTAAAGTCAATCATTGGACATTTCTGCATAGACAAAGGCTATATCCTCAAATGGCGGTCTTGAATAATACACCAATACTATTTTCTGTTTATCCATGTTGCAACCCATTTTTTCCGTAGTTTATCCATCCACGTGGCCAGCAAACCATCTCCCAACATTATGTCTGTACCGCCCCTCGTTGACAACGTCTGTGATTCTAGAATCCTAAGTCTACGAGCCACATCTTAAATTCCTGGCAAAGCCTCTTACACTATAATGACACATATGAATTGCTTCATTGCAGTAGAAAGGTTTCTTATTACAAATGCTAGCGTCTGATTCCTCTAACTCATTTTATTCCTAAGTAAGACAAAACACCTCAAACCAAATTCCTGGATCAACGGGACTTCTTTCTGACATAATCGTAGTGCATTATAGTCTGGTAATTTGCTTTCACCAAAGTTAGAATACATTAAATATAACAAGGATTGTAGAACCCGGAATATCGTGGAGCGGTCTCCGCTTGTACTCGAACAAAGGAGCACGAGTTAACGTTTTGTTACCTACATATGTGCTACGTTTTTCAAGATTGAGACAAAATACAAGTTTATTTTACACTTTCCATAAATTTACGTCCGTATGACCTGTTAGCTTTACAATTATCAAGACGAGAATAACAAAGACATACGATAGAGCCACGTATATAACAGATGCTTTCTTAATCCAATCCGTGTTTCACATTTTCTTCCAGAATCATCGATAATCTGTCTGCTCAATCCAGACAAATGACATACCAACCAATTAAACAATCATAACCTCGCTAGTATCTGTAAAGGTTAATGGCTTGGTGGTCAGAAAGGGTTATTATCATCCTGCATGCACAGTGTTGTGGATTGGAAATATAATATCAATTAGCAAATGATCAACAGGTATTCTGTATTAACCTCCATGGCTGTTAGATATAACTCGGCTCCATCTGTTGTTACTAAAATAGTGGCAACAGTAGTCTTTGTCTAAATCGTATAAATGAGAAAACTATAAAGGCAAGGCAAAACTGTTATTACAATGGTTTAAATTACAATGTAGGACATATCAGTTATGTACGAGCAGTGTGGGTAGTCTACTGCAATGACATATGGTTAACTAGTGTAAGGCTAAAATGTTTTTCTCAGAATTAGATAGTGTATATTGGGCGACTTGATATAATGTTTTTCCCGTCTCTGTAGACTTGTCATTATGTAGACAGTGGGTCGTATGAAAAATTAAGAAACATCAATATTTATCCTATGTTGCCTGTATGGTACAACACCTCTCAAAAGAGCGGATCATTATCGACCCCCTTACTAACACACTAATCTAGAGTTGGTCCTATATCACCTGTCTCTATATGAGTATCCATGTTATGGATAAATGACCTTACAACGTTAAAGTATGTCCAAATCACATATATTGACCTTATGACAAGCTCTTCTCCAGATATGGCCGTATTGGTAGACAGTTAGCACAACAGACACGCTTAAATTTGAATAATGCGCAAGATCTACTTGACCATCTATCTGTTATTTCGCGTCCTCGGAAACTTTCAAAAGAACTAGACAATTGAATTTTATTTATTTATTAGATATCTGCATGCAAAGAGACGTTGTGTAGCTTGTCCAAGTCGAGGACGTGTTTATTGGTTTTCTGGCATTATAAATTGTAAAGCACACTGTCGTCTTAGTGTCGTACAGAATATGAGACTGCAGTGTGCACGATTTTCACTATTTAGATAATAACTCTATCAGAACAGTCCTAACTCTGTTTAAACATTGTAATGACAGAATAACATTAGTATATAAGCACCGATAAGACCTCACTATGACCCAGGTGTGTGTTATTTACATATACTCAAGTCATATTTAAAGTCAACAATCAACGTATTGCTCTAACTTTATTGTGATAGTATGTAACAATCTCTCAACTTCCAACACACTCTATTATCATCGTACACATTTGTAGATAATCAAACGTTAACAGATCAATGAAAGTGTCCGTCAAATTAGTGTGTTTGCTCTTAATATGTAAATATGGAATTGCTAACAAGAGATAATGTGGCAAAATTAACAGCCAATGCCAACAATTGCAATTGTCACGGGCAGCTGTATAAGTTATACACACATGGTCAGGACAATTCCAGTTTCTTTCTTATTGAATGTAAGTTATTGTAATCCGGCAATTTGGTAACAATGGGAACTGTTTGAAGAGGACAACGGTTACATTGATATTCGACTGTTCTCGCTTGTTTCTGAAATTGGCGTAAAGAAACAATTAAGTTACTCGACTGTCGGATGGGTAGAGTGTAGGAAGATCGTCAATGGATTTTATATTCAGTATTGGCTTCATCTCATAGTGTTATTATGCAAAGCAACTTCTCACATTTGAGGTTTGTTACTAAATGTGGTCTGGTGTTCATGTCATGGCATCCACACACGTTTCGTACAGACTAATTTGCTCGTACAGGTTCTGTATAGGACCAACATCAGTCTTTATTGCCCAATGTCAGCCATACAGACAACAGGCATACAACTGGATCTGGACTTCATGGTAATTGTATGTAATATCCCGTAAAACACAATAAACTATTATTTAATGGATTCCCAGGTTAAGAGGCAGATGCGAGCTATCTATTAGAGAGGAAATGCTATCTGATACGACGAGATTTATGAAACGTTAGGACATTTCACCCAGACGTTTTAAAACAGAATGACATGTTTATTGGTTAAGCCAGGGACGTTTTAGCCATACAGTAAGCGAACAATGTGGTTGTTGCGAATTATTTAAGTTAACGGTAAGTGTAGTTGTTCCAAATTATTCAAATGTGACGAGGATTGATGCTGGTACATACATTATTTTCGAGATTCAATTCATAGTAGGAAAATAAACCATGCATGCTGTGGTATTCATATCTCCTTTATACATTTCGCTTTAACTGTTAAAACTATAAATATCGTAATCAGTTCTTGAAACCATATTCAACGTTCATGATTCTTTAGTGGTCACATAATTATTTGAATATCAATTTGTTTTTTTCTCATTATCATTATCTAGAAATCCTTCACAGTCAATGAAACAAATCTCTATAGACAAACAAACATACTATACTTGTATCTATATGGTGACATTTGTTTGTTTTTCTAACCATTTAATAAATTTCTTTTATATAGTATAATGATATCTTGATTAATATACTGTATGACTTAACACCAAGCTTATCTAAGAAAAAACAATATATTCCGCTGTAGGCAGTCATATAAACCTATATTTTAATTCATTAAGTCATAAGTCATTTAAAGACGTTTTATATGTATTGGCCATAAGTTTGCAGTTACTCTCAAATCTACTGCAGTGTGAAAGATGAGCATCAGTATCTAACAGTTTGTACACTCATACTATTACTATCACTTACAAAACACTGTCTGTGTGATACTGAAGACATTCGTGTTGGGTTAGTATTAACTTTTATTGCATCAATCAGAAACTGTATTGCCTCAACATCTCGGGAGAGTAGTTAAACAGAACGTGGAGAAGCTGTTTCTCTCTCGTTTCTTGGCACGAATGAGGCACTAATAGACAGCAAATGCCATGTAGGAAATATATTCTCATCACTGAGTAACTTCCAAACAAACCGTGAGGTAATGCAGCTGTCGTCTGGAATCATTTGTATTACTAAGAATTTCAGATAAAACGGAATTCAATTTGACCAGATAAAAAAGAGCCTTTTATGTAACCTGTGTCAAGGAATTTGTTATGTTTACATTCATTATTAGTGCCCGATGACAGTTACTGTGTGTGCGCTCTCACTGCGTAGCATAGCTCAAACCGACCCCCCCCCCCCCCCCCCCCCCCCCC
>ENA-OREC01000857-OREC01000857.1-marine-metagenome-genome-assembly--contig:-NODE-857-length-13752-cov-14.337916_pt1 | contig 13752 bp, 2 predicted proteins | sample MGYA00248626_ERZ508543 | MGnify/ENA primary metagenome ERZ508543 (study PRJEB26211, sample SAMN05518279) | marine metagenome | isolation source: Puget Sound, Washington, USA | host: Bankia setacea... | reverse complement strand
TTCACTTGTCTGGATTGAGACTTGGTGTGTTTGCAGCTTCACTTGTCTGGATTGAGACTTGGTGTGTTTGCAGTTTCAGTTGTCTGGATTGAGACTGGTGCGTTTGCAGTTTCACTTGTCTGGATTGAGACTTGGTGTGTTTGCAGTTTCACTTATCTGGATTGAGACTTGGTGTGTTTGCAGTTTCACTTGTCTGGATTGAGACTTGGTGTGTTTGCAGCTTCACTTGTCTGGATTGAGATTTGGTGTGTTTGCATCTTCACTTGTCTGGATTGAGACTTGGTGTGTTTGCAGTTTCTGTTGGCTTGATTTAGACTGGTGGCTATAAAACCGGTTGAGTGAGAGTTACACTTCAGAAATTTGGTAATTCTCATTTGCAGATGCTCTCAGCTGAAATACTCTTTTGTTGGTGATTAAAAATGTAGACTTTAAACATCCTGACTGTATACTATGGAATTTAGACAAAACACATTATTGATATTATGAATTATGAATAACAGAGCAGATTATAGAGAGGAGGGTTTATATTTAAAGCAAACGAAGATCGTAATGGTGTGAAAAGCAAATATCAACAGAAATGCATCGAAAAAGAGTGCAGAGATAAAATTGATATTTTCAACTTAATCAACTGTGTCTTTGAATATGAATTATTGAATAAAGCAGAAAGTTGTGAAGATAATGGAAATTTAATATACTTTAATTTAACTAATTTTGTTCTCCTGTACTTTGGTATTTGGAATTTAGAGCAGCAGAATCACAGGTAAGGGAAGGACTATAATTTACACCATTTAAACACTAGGAAATGTAAATTATCGAAGCAGCTGGGAAGGGTTGTGTTTGTAAGATACAATTTACTTGTATACTCCAAAAATAACACATGGCTCTATGGTGTATCATTTGTGAGTGAATTATAAGATAACTGCAAGTCTTAAGAAAATCTGAAGTTCCAGGAGAATTGGATTTGTTACTCAGCTATTCTAGGGATTCTAAAACTTCTTGGAGATATTTAGATGGCTCGGCTTATCTGAGGGGAGCTATATATAGTACATGTCCTTTATTGTTGGTTCTTGGATGTATATGTATAGAATTAGCATTATTGGCTGTTAGCATGTTAGCATGCTGCCAGACGTGGTACATTCATACAGCTACTGCAGTGGAATATTAGCATGATTATGGGGGTATCGAAATTAAGATAAAATGTCTATTTCTTTAAGCTTTTTGAATAAATGATACAATAAAGCTTATAGTTGCGCTATTTACTAAAGACCACTTGAAATTAAAACCAATTGAAATTTAAAGACCCGGTTGCTATTTAAGACCACACCTATTTTCTGTCCCAAACATCTCGTTCCATTATATATAGTCCCAATATTAAGACAGATAATAGCTTAGAAATAAGACCACTTTTTCGTTGGTCCCAAGGATGGTCTTATTTGCGGAAAATACAACACTGTATTTGTTTTTCTACTCATAATAAGTATGACCCGTACACCAAACCCTTAGCAGTGTTCAAGTTTTATTATGAAGCACGTTTAATTTCGACCTTATCTGAAGCTATGTTTTGAGAGAGAAAGGATTCAGGATGGAAATTGATTTTGCCTCTGAGAATCAAAATTGTCTGCCGTGTTCTTTTAAATGGGGAAATGTCTGAAATAATATGTCTGGTATTGATCTAGAGTAGTGAAAGCACTAGATGGACAGCACGGTTAATTGTCTTGTCCCAGTAATGCGAGTTCTGGTATGATGTAAGAAAGTCAGTGTGTTTCTGTGAGTGTTTTAGCATATTTAAAGTACTTTAACTGCACAAATTCAGAGAGGAAAACTGGATTAGACATATGGTAGAAGAGCTGCAATGACATAGTTTTGGTCTGTTCTGTACATCTTGCCATGTCTGCAGTACAGAGAATTAGGATATTTGGATTATTTATAAGGACTTACAGATGTCTTTGTCTGCGACCAGAATGTTTGAATCAATTTGGCAACTAGGCGACAGTTTCTGTACTAATAATACTGGTAGCTTTTGTGTTTACTGACATACTTAGATTCTCAGTGTCATGCTTTAGCTTAAATGTTGTAGTTTTACTGTTCTTATTGTTTATGTGCTGCAGTCAGTTAAAACAGCACGGTTGTTAATTAAATACACCTCAGGGGCACTTTTTCACTAAATCAGCTATCATCATTATAACTGACTGTGCTATATCTTGGGTGAAATCAAAACTGTTTGTCTTCATGTTTACTTAGTTCATAGATTAATGTTGCTTTCATTACATGTGTCAATGAACCTAGGTTGAACATATGAGCACTATAAACCATGCTGGCGATATTTATGATTGTCTAATTCAGGAAAAAAATGAAAGAGAACTTAAGTGGTAGTAATTTCGTCCAGCTATGAAATTAGAAATAGATGGTGTTATAATTTTGGGCCTGTAATTTGGATACTGTGTTGTTTTGGGCTCGTTTGTTGAGCTTTTTTTGCTGAATCATACTTTCACAAATGATAGGTGGTGCAGATGATTCAATGTTTGGTGTTGTATCACTGTTTATATGGGTCTTGTATTTCACCCCTCTGTGTTGCTGTATTCTGACTGCATAGAATACTTACCATATCTTGGAAATGTGACGGTTGCTTAACATGTCCTACTCTTTACACAAAGTAGTGCATTTTACACAAAGTAGTGCATTTTACACAAAGTTTTATTACAGGAATGTCCAAATTGAACATAAAAAGTAAAGTTGTAACAGGACAGTGTTGTTGTTTGTTCTTGTTCAGAATGTTGAATTTTTTTTCTGCCAAGACAATGCTGTACTTAATCAAAACAATCGCTAGCTCTGAATGTATGATCCAATATTTACAATTTTCATTAGTCAAAGATTGAACAGAAAATGGACGTAGCTGTATATAATGTAAGAAGGACAGTTACGTCTTTTTTCTGCTTAACCCTCAACTGATCAAATATAGATGCTGTCAAATGACGATGCTAGTTCATTTATAGTTCACAGCCAAACATTTTTGAAGAATCTCTCTGACAAATGCTTGGCTGTTCATCTTAGATTTGCAGCAGTTTGTTTAATATTACATTTATCCATGGAATGAATGGAGCTGGTTCGGGGATGCCAAGCTGCTACAAAAATATCTTCAGATTAAAAGCTGTTTATAAACAATTTACAAGTTGAGTGAGTTAGAGAACCAGAAAATGTCTGAAAAAGTAATTAGGTTTGGAAGTTTTTCTTTGGACTTTTAATCAACTTCAGGTTTTACTTTTGAGTGTTTGAGTTTGCTTGACGTTGTTAGTGTTTGACTTTCTTACTTTTGTGTGTATCAGTGAACTAAAGCTCTGTAAGCTTCTTTTTTTTCGTTTTTTAAGCATAACCTTTTTCAGATTACATTTTTTAGCTCACGTTTTTCAACTTACATTTTTTAGCTTACGTTTTTCAGCTTGCGTATTTCAGCTTAACTTACTATTGAATCAGGTGGACTTAACTATATTTCAAACCCTATTTCAGTTATACTTATAGAATTCATTTTAAGTTGTATTTTAAACGTTTGTTGTTGTTGTTTTTTTCAGTTAAGTGCTGCTAAACGTGAGGCATTCTTCAAGGGCACAGAGTTACCTGCCCCTACCCCAAAGTTTGACCCGAATGCACGATTTACGTCGGACCGCCCAGAGCGTGCGAGAGACCAGCCAGTGAGGGAACCAATCAGAAACATGGAATTAGATAAGGAGAAAGAGCGTGATAAGAAATACGGAGATAGTACAAAGGAATTGGACGGTTACGTGGGATTCGCTAATTTACCCAATCAAGTGTACAGGAAAAGTGTAAAACGCGGATTTGATTTCACACTTATGGTAGTTGGTAAGTAGGAATTTCAAATTTTGTAACTTTTTAAAAAAGAAAATGAATCTGTATTTTCCTGCATTACTATGCTGTCAAGGTATGTACCTCTGATTTTGTTTAGTAGAAATAAATTACAACGCTCGCTGGTGCTTACATGCGTATATATCAAGAGTTATCTTTCCCTGTTAATCCTATAACTTTGAGGAAAATTTGAATTGAATACATCCAGGTCTTTTTCTAAAGCAATGACTGGTGAACAATGGACTCTTTGCACTCACTTTATTGTCTTTAAGCAGTAGAGCAAAGGGACACATGTCTACTTGAAAAGGCCATGCACTTTCTTACATTCATACAAACATAACTACTTCCATATACATTCTCATGTTTCTAAAGCTTACCTTTAAGATCTTCACACAATACTTACTCATTTTGGCTCTTTGTTGAAGTTTGGCTCTATGTAACCTACATTGTGTTGATGTGCTATAAAGGCCAGCCTCTAAGAGAAAAAACATGTTTTAAACACAAATTGAGCTCGTGGATGTCATTTGTGTAACAGTCGGACATCAAATTTGGTGCTACCTCATCATTTGAATTCCTAAATGAAACCAATTCTTTATTGTAAGGCATGCCAGTCTCAGAGGAAGGTGCTGGACTAGTTATGTCTATATAAGCTCCCTCCATAACTCCCCTACTGCTAAGTGTTATAGTTAATACTTTAGACATTTTCATTGTTATTTAGGACTCCTGTATACAAAATTATACGAGGCATCACTTAACTCCTGTGATTGGAAAGCAAACTAATGTATATATGTTAGACAGAGTCTGATGGAGTATAGGGGTTATTTACAGTATTCTAGCTTTGAGTCGTCATCTAGTAAACAAAATTATAAAAGGCATCATTTAAGTCTCGAACAATGTATTTATGATGGAGTATAATGTTAGATACAGTATTTTGACCTTGAGTCGTCATCTAGTAAATAAAATTATGCTAATATAAATAGATACAAATGTATGGCAGGGGAGAGATGGTAGAAGCAGAAATAAAATATGATCATGGTTGACTTATGGATTTCGACCCCATGTTCACCTGTTGTTATTCACCATTGCCATGGTTCTAACTCAGTTGAAGATATGATTTTACATTTACAGTTCTAGATATGATTGTATGAGGAATAGATTAGGTTCAAAATAAACAAACTGTGGATATGATCATCCCAAACAATATACATATAGCTACCGGAACATTTAGTTGAGATTTCATTGTTGTTCCACAGCTAAAAGGTTCATGCATCATTCATTTTGTAAACTAATATGAAAATCCCAAAGTTGACAAGAATAAAGATAATTTATGTTGTTGTATGTTGTGTTATTAGAATGCATGGTTTATAAAGATATTGTTACAGAAAATAGCCTTCAAGCAAGAAACTACCTTCATTGCTCAGTACTGGTTAGTTCCAGGAGCAGATTCAAGCAAGAATTCGTACACTCAATTATGATTAGTTATGTTTTGAGTATTTAAGCTTCATCCATACATTCATTATGCTCCACAAAGGGGGAAGCATATACTCACCCCTTTGTCCGTCTGTCCATCTGTCCGGTACCTTGTCCGGCGAATAACTTTAAAACTACTTTTGGCATTTAAATGGAATTTAGTTTATAGATAAATGGCAATAAGGGAAAGGGAAGAACCCAATAACCATAATCCTATCCTGTATATTTATTGAGTTATCTCCCCATAAGCATTTTTCAAAATGGATTCCTGTCTGTGCCATATCTTGGAGAGTACTAAAGAGATCGAAATGAAACTTGGTTTATAGATAGATGAAAGTGAGAGGAAGGGCAATGCACAAGAACCATAATCCTACCCTGTATATTTATTAAATTATCTCCCCTTAACCATTTTTCATAATGGATATTAAACTTGGTTTTTAGATAGATGGCAGTGAGAGAAAGGGCAGTGCACCAAAATGATAATCCTTCCCTGTATATTGACAGAGTTATCTACCCATAACCATATTTTCATAATAGCTGCCTGTCCCGGCCAAATATCTTGAAAAAGTACAAAAGGGATTAAAATTAAACGTGGTACATACATGGATCTTAGTAAGAGGAAGTGCAGAAGACAAGAACCATATCTTACATTTTATTTGAGTTATCTCTCCTTAATTCTTTTCATAAAAGGTTGTTTTCTTTGTCATGTCTTGGTGTACAAGTAGTGTTTGATTACAACTTCTGCCTTTTATAGCCAATATGCTTTTGAGGAGCATTCCTCGCTTCCAGCGGTTTCCTTGTTTTCTATTGTGTTCGCTAATATTTGAGGCAGTTTACAAAACAAGCTCAGTGCAGGAAATATAACTTATGGAATAGGGAACAATTGAAACTGTCATAATAAATGGACAAGAGTTTAGAAAGCAGCTGCATATCAAGTATGTTTGGTTATGCAGTCTTCTAAAGTAGAAGTAAAGTAATTTACTTAAGAAATGATGTGTATTTTCCTCCTGTCAGAGTGGTACTAAGGGAGACAACAACATAACATGCATTGGTTAAATTTCAACTACACACAATTCCTGTCTTGACACTTTTCACAATTTACATAAGAAATAGAAATTGATAGAAACTGTGTGCTTTGTGGCTGCGATGTTTATTTTGCCAAAGATATGAGCCCAGCCTAAATTGTACTAAGGGAGACAACAACGTAACATGCATTGTTTAAATTTCAACTACGCAAGAAACCCGTGTTAAAACCTTTTCAGGGAGCATTTTAAAAGCATACATTTCAATAACATGTCAAAGTTGAAAGCAATCAAAACAGATGAGCTCTTTGTTTCAAGTAAACTTTACCAGAAACTGTGGTAAGGTAGTGTTTTCTCAGTTTCTTTCAAACAATGAAGTTATTCACCATTTCTTGCAGGCTATCTATACAGGAGTCTGATCTCGTGCTAGAAAGAAATGTGAAATTCTTTTGTCCATTTTAAAACAAATGCTTGATTCAGTGATTCTGAAGAGTTAAGACTGATTCAAGACTGATGCACTAGAATGTGTTGAATGCTGCATACAGATCAGTGCTTATAGCTGTGTGTGCACATTGTCCCATGAAGATCATGTATACAGGGTGGTGCCACATTTTTGCTCTAGACCATGTTCGTTGTTTCTCAAGAATGCCATCTATATTATGAAGAGGTTTTCTTGACTTGTACAATAGATTGAGGAACTGATATATAAAACTTAAGCAGTTTGGGTTGTTGTCATTTTTGTGTGCTCAATTTTGATAAAACTAACTTGGGGAAGGTTTAATAGAAAGATAGATTTAGTGTAATAATAATTATTTCCTGTTAGAGCTACATAGTTGACAAGGTGCCGGGTTCAAATCCAATTGCACCGAAATAGTGTCTCAAGAACTATAGATGATTACTTGTAAACAAATTGGTGTCGTCTAAAAAAGGCTGTTTTGTGACGAACGTTTGACATTGTTGTTATTTAGAATCGTGACAGTTATCACGTACACAGACAATACTATGGCATATCAGTTATCACACGAGCAAAATGATGATATGAATGATGTGCAAGAGGACACATAGAGGAACTTTAGGATGGTGGCTTTGCACAAGTTTTGCTCTTATCAGTATCATGAAGCTCATTGGAGTGTTGGAGTTATAAAGAAAAGGGCTTAAATTACAGAATTAAGTCAAATCTTTCAGATGACAACCAAAGCTGCAGCTGTATTCTTAATAGCTAGAATAAGGGGCATCCAGAAGAGTTCCACTTACACATTATAATCATGTACATGGTATTTGAGATTTAACTTTGTCATTGATACCGTCATGAAGTATAATGATATAGTAATTTAAATGTTATACTGTTAATGACTGTTACACAAATGAAACATGTAAAACACAGTCATGGCCAGTAATTTGCATTTCACGTAGAGGGGGAATTTATTACGTTTCATAACTGCATCTGTGTTTCTCAAAATCTTCTCTAAATGTTCTCAAAACGTATTAAATGAGTCATTCAGTTCTATATCTGCATCATGTCAGACAATTTTGAGAAAGTTAAGTTTGACTGCCAAGAAATTTACCGCTTTTTAATGGCTGCAAAAACTGCCTCATAACTTGGGTTTTCTGGCTTTGTACACCAATGCTGAGGTTTACCAGGCTTCTCTGAAACGGCTGTATTGAGGTCAGATTTTAAAAATTCCACTCACTATGAAGGCAAATGGTTGTGGTTTATATACTGTAATCCACATCAACTCTTTGCCAGTTGCAATGTGTTATTTCCTAATTATTTCAGATGTTGCCTTGTAATCTGTTGCCTTGTGTGGATAGCTAGGGTACTGAACTCTTATCAAGGGAGGTAATTTGAGTATTGGATAAAATTGCATTTGCTTAGAGTATATATAATGTTTCATACAACAGTGCAGTGGCTCAGTATAAGATGCAACTGTTTTGTTAACTATATATGAATGATAATTTCCAGGCATACAAAATTCTTTGCCATAATGGAATGTGTTTGAGCCACTCTTTAGATTATATATAATGGCCTGATGTCTGCTTTTGAGTATGGGTGGATAATCCATTTGATGTGTGTAACCCTCACAAGTTGTAAATGTCACTATATACATTGCAGGTATCACTAAATAAGCAGAAATAGATTATCATCAACTTTAGATTTTATGGACACGCAAGCGAAGACCGCATAACCCTTTTGAGAATCTGTTCATGAACTGTTGAACTGTTGATGAACATTCATGAACTGTTTATGAATGTTCACCAAATAGTTCATGAACAATTATAAGACGAGTTTCAAGCTGAAGTCAGGTTGCGTTGAGAATCTAATCTATCTGGGTACTATTTTAGTATATGACTACAATTGAGAACCTGAAAACAGTTTGCCATTTGTGGTTGTGTAGAAGTGGGTTTTTACTGCATATAACTTTCTGCCATAGTTGTTCTGTTGCTCATGTGGCAAGAAATCATATTGGACGTGTCTGCCGTTGTTTACCACCCTGATTATCTGTACAGAAAACCAATCTCGCCATGCCATCTATTTATCAGAGAAAACTGATTGAACATAAATAGAAATATCGACAAAACGTCCTGTATACGCTTGCAATATACAGTCACGTCCTTGTCCGGTGTTACATGTGAGAAAAGGAGTACATTTCCAAATAAGTAAATCATCTTTTCGGTAAATCGTCTTTTTGGTGGACAAGACCATATTGAGCGCTTTCAAAGATGATTGTCACAAATTATTGTAGGTTATGAGCTTTAAAATTGAGCAAAATAAAGATGCCTGAAAGTGTCTGAAATTAAAAAAGATTCTTACTTAGAATATTTGATTCATGACAGTTCTAAAATCTCAGTCAGTATGTAATCTCAGCAGTGTTGGAACCTGTTTTTGAGGTGACTTATGGTAAATGTGTTCTTATGGTAAATGTGTTCTTGTGGTAAATGTGTTCTTGAGATAAACGTTTTCATGAAGTAAACGTGTTCTTGAGGTTAACGTCTGTTCTCAAGGAAAATGTGTGTTCGCGAGGTAAACCTGTTTTTTTTGGTAAACCTGTGTTTTTGAGGTAAACGTGTTCTTGAAGTTGTATTAAATGAAACCCTTCCAGAATATCTTAACAATGTCATCAAAATTGCATGGACTTTTTGGGCTAGATATTAACAGGACTCCAAATTGTGTTGGGGTGTTGTTGTTTTTGGGTTACTGGCAAACAGTATTATTAAATAAACAAGACTTTCACTGACATAGATACTTTGTAACATCATAGTTGAAGCCTGTGTGGTAAATTGTCAGAAATGTGTTTTTAAAATTGTTCAATTTGATATGTGTGGGCAAGTTTGTTTAATAGTTTTGGATGAGATGATGTAACTTATACTACTCATTCCACTGTCTGTCTATTCAGCTCATTTTACGCACAGATGTGTGTGTACTTTTGGAATGTTGCTGACCTGGGTAAAAGCAAGAAAAATCTCCCCTTATTGTCAAAAATACCATTTTGTCCTTTTCAACTCTTTGTCTGAAATAAGTACTAGAAGCATCTAGACTAGCAGTTAAGGGTTTCAGGGTTTCCCAAAAACGTAACAATTGGCTAGAACCTCCACATCAGAGTGTTCTTCAAAACCGTCTTGTTTTGGTAAGCGACTCCCAGGTGGGATAAACATGCTTGCCATAGAAAATGAATAGTCATGAATTCCCCTAGCACTATACGATATTGTATGCTTAATATTGATAATTGTCTTGTGTTGATTAACGTCCTAGGTGGTATCAATGTGTTTGCTGTAAAAATTGATTGGTCATGAATTTATTCTCCTAGCACTATATGATATTTTATGCTTAATATTTTCTTATGTAGATATTTTATTTATTGCAAGGTCAAATTGGTCTTAGGAAGAGGATGGGTGGCTTTTTTATAACATGTTCCAGTATAAAAATAGATTTCTGAATTCTTCATGGTGCTGCAGAAATTTGCTGAATGGCTTATAACTAACACGCATTAGTTTCTATTTACCAACAGTTACATGTGGTCCACACTTTGTTTGAAAAAGTTTGACAGCATCTACTTTCTGTTTAACTTTTTTCTGATTTAAGGCCCGACACTCAGGTTGTCACACTCAGGTTGTCACGTAGGTCACAACCCAAGCTGTACATTGTATAACAAGTTCTCCTTCCTCAGCTATGTTTAAAGAGTTGATGTCTAAATTGGCTTTTAATTAATAGCCTAATACGCATAAACGACAACCTTAGATAAATGACCATCCGAGAATCTACGACCACCCTGTAACCATCTTTATTCCTTATTTTGCTTTTCCTTAGAAGTTGTGTTTATTTATAAGGTGCCCTAAGATGTTTTAGTCAATTTTAAGTTGTAACCTGTTTTCTCAATGTTGACTACAGAGGGGAAAATGACACATTTATTTAATTGTATCTTACTGTATTACCAGAAGATGTATTTGTTACTTAAATTGTCAACATACAGATACCAAAACGTTTGTGTTTGTTATATTAATACCAAAACGTTTGTGTTTGTTATATTAATCTCAAGTGTCAAGGGTAACATATAATTTTGGTTACTATAGTAACAGCTTTTGGACTTTACAGCTAAAACATTCTTGGTGTTATGTTTGAGCAAAGCTAGCTGTGTTTGGCGCAATATATTCATAAGTATGTTATTGTCCACAGACTACTTTCTGCATTTGCTGAAGACTAAAATTGTTTTTTTATAGTAAAGAACATGAATGGTCAGCCCAATATATTATTGAGGTCAATATTTTGTGGTTTCTTCCAAACAAGTTCATTTGCAGTGTCTTAAATTAACGCTGACCAGAAAATGCAGGCATGAAGAAAACTTAAGGTAAATGCTAAAATGAAAGTTTTTAGTGATAAAAATAGTTTTGAATTTTGTGTTTGTGTAAAAATATGAACCTCAAATATTAATAACCGTACAGTATACACCTAACAATATGCTGATGTCAACATACCTTGTCATATTGTTATAAAAGTTACAACATATGAGACATGATTTGATATTGAAGTTTTTGAAGTAATTTAAGACCTTATTATATGTATATGTCATTGATATACCCAAACCCTTTCCTGTGGCTGTTTGAAACAATGAAACAAGGAAGTCCGTAATGATTACTCTCCATTCAAGTATAAAACTGTTAAAAAATGTTGAAATTGTTTGTATATACTGTAAAATTTATAACCGAGAGGGCTTAAAGGTGTCTCATATGACCGATTAGTAGTTTTTCATTCTGTTTGTTATTTAAAAGTTATTTCCTGAACCTAAGTAAGGTAAAATAAACTTAAACAAATTTACCTCAGTGACTTGTAACCTGAAAATAGTGAAATAGGGAATAAATAGGTAAATGCATTCATAACTCTCTAACAAGATACCAGTGACATAAAACTTGATTTACATGTATGTCTTTTAAGAGCTAAAATGTATGACTATGAATAATTTAGAGGTTTCAGGATACAGTCGACACTCGTTATCTCGGCATCGGATATCTCGACACTCCGGATATCTTGACATTTTTGTAAAGTCCCGAAATTCTGTCCCTATACATTCTTTATACATTTATTCCGTATAAGTCAACATATTTAAGTCGACATTTCGCTTATCTCAACATGAAGGTCCCAAACAATGTTTTCATGCTTTAACTTAATTGACTGTCTCGTCAACCATTGTATACACAATGCAATGTGTGAAAATCGCGATCCCTGTGTATTTCCTGACCGAATTTGACACCAGTTAACATTTCCTGGGGCGGTGTCAATAGGTCACTCGATATGCAAGTCTTACATAATAGGGGAGCATGTGTAATTGAAATTTGATTGAGCCACACGTGTTTGTCGCATTTTTAACAATGTATGTATGTACCTTACTTCAAATAGTCACTGATGTTCATTTGTTTCAAGAAAAAAAACGCCGAAGCACGTGATTATGTCTAACCAATGCTCTCTTTTAAAATGCGTCTACTCGCACAGGCTGCTAGTTTTACAATGCGCTATTTTTATGGTAGACTGACTATACAGTTACATAAATGATGCAGAAAATTCCCTTAGTAATAAATTCTCCATTATGTAAATATAGGCGATTTTTTATCAATATCTCTCGATTTAAAGACGGTTTAGACTTTAAATAAATGGTTATATACTTCATTATTATCAAACACACGATCTCTTATGAATTTATCACACTGATGTTCGGACAACTACATACATCTTCCATAGACATACGTTAAACATGCACAATTTATACATTAAACACAGAATGAATTTGTAAGCATACCGTTGTCGACGTTTATGTCGACATTCGGATATCTCGGCATTTTTGTAAGGTCCCGGGGATGTCGAGATAACAAGTGTCGACTGTATATAAAATCTTTTACAATTTTATGAGGATAACTGTATTTGCAATTTTTTTATTTCACTGAATCTGTCTTTTAAGGTTAGGGTTATCTATAAAGTCTGGGGAAAAGAACAACACTACCCGTTTAAGCTTGGTGCATGCAACCTTGTGAGGGGGTGAAAGCCAATTGGTTTTTTTAAGTGCTATTAGATAAAAAGGCCAAAGTTTTCAATTGGAAGTCTGGAATTTGGAGCATTTGTTAAGGTAGCTTGATGGTAATGAGTGATGAAGGAATTATTATTTTTATGTGTACTGAAGTGGGGGCAAGGTTGTTTATTCAAGGGATGTAGTAAAACAGAGTTATGGCCCTTTGGGTAATATAAAACCTATTGATGTTTTACTATTCTTACCGTTCTCCTCCATCAACCTCATATTCAATATAATTTGTGTTTAGTTTTGTGTGTGATTTGATTTTTACATACAGATGGACTGTTAGTCAATGTCTTTGTATAATGGCAATATTATCATTAGGAATGCATTACCTCCTCTAAATGGAATAAGTATAAGGTCACTCTGTGTGTCAATAAAGGGACATAACTCTGAAAATTGTGCTGCTTTAAACTGTTTAGTAGTGATTATAGTTTATTTGAGGGAAGTATTTTGACTGTGTTTGCTATATATGCAATCACTTCAAACAATGGTTGCGTTATCCTACAAGCAGTAAATACTACAGAGCTTGAAGTGCTTTGATTATCAGTTATTTTGACCTTGATTTAAACCAAATACACAATCATGTTAACTTGAAATTCAAGTTACCCATACATTTTTGGCACAAAAGCACACCATGGACCCCCATATCTATTGTTGTTTGCCATGTTGATAATGAACTGGCTCACATATTTCTTGGAATGTGTTAGGGGTGTTTGGAGAATTGCCAGAATGTGTGAAGATAAAACATTACGAGTCCTAAGAATCTTGATATATGCTGATATAGAAGCTGTATATTAGTAGATAGCACAGATAGTATGGTTGGTTGTAACAGTTCATTTATGTCT
>ENA-OREC01000856-OREC01000856.1-marine-metagenome-genome-assembly--contig:-NODE-856-length-13758-cov-12.308018_pt1 | contig 13758 bp, 6 predicted proteins | sample MGYA00248626_ERZ508543 | MGnify/ENA primary metagenome ERZ508543 (study PRJEB26211, sample SAMN05518279) | marine metagenome | isolation source: Puget Sound, Washington, USA | host: Bankia setacea... | reverse complement strand
AAACAAACGTCAATTGTCTATAACATACTAAAACAAACGTCAATTTTCTATAACATACTAAAACAAACGTCAATTTTCTATAACATACTAAAACAAACGTCAAAAACAAAACTGATAGCAAGATTTAACTAACAACAATAAATACCTAATCGCCTGATTGAATTGGCGAGCCTTAGAAAAAAATCAAAGAAGTTCCGGATAAAAACTACCCATAGCCTCTTGCTTCCAGATAGCGTACACCTTACCCTATAGATTAAAGTCTGATAGCCTGCGCCAGATTACCATTTCTTTTACTGATAGTAAATAACAATCTGTTTCCATGAGTCTTATCAAATCACAAATGAATGAACCATGAACATATAAATAATACAATGTACTACAGTGTAACTAACAAAAAAACAGAATAAACAGACAGTTCTAACCCGGCAGATATGAAGTGGCCTCCACTAAATCCCATTCAAACTAATCAACCTTTTTTTAACTCAAGGACCTACTGCTCTCGGAACTTTCACTCTACGGTTTTAGGAACGAACTTGTGATAATGTAGATTGTTATGTTATCCACGGGCGTAGCAATAGTTGGAATGTGCTTGGTTGAGAGGGAGCGCTATTTTTTTTATTCAAACTAGACTGTGTTTGTTGCATAAAGGTCAACCTTGTCGAGCATTTCGTGATCTTGACATTTGAAGTAGCGATACAATGTCATCACATGTGTGTCATTTGAGCTAAACCAGTTTGAATCATGACTGTTATCAAGAAAGGTATGGACCGGACAAGCTTAGTCTTGGTATTGATAACTTCTACAAATAGAAAGCTCTTTTAAAGCCACACGCCCACCACCAACTACCTCATTTCCAAATAAATAGGTTATACTACCTTATCAACACATGAAATATGTTTCGACCCTAAAAATGGAGCAATATTCCAATATAAATGAAATACATAGCAAAATTGGATAAAGTCGCCATATTTTTCATCATTGCCATTAAAGGGAAGATAATTCAAGTTACGAAATGATTGAAACGGTGTATACGTCTTCGTGAACCGAAATACAAGGAACCTCAAGCTACGGACCTGTGTATATATCTATAAACCCAATGACTTCTTTACTTCCATGGCATACATTCCCCGAATCGTGTTGAAGACTAAACTAAATACTTTGCAATCAAAGGGAACACAGTCACAGAACGTTAATATATTTTGCAGATCATTTGATGTGAACAGTACGCAAAACTTCAAAATAGAACTTGGGTATTTGAGCTTATAACTTGTGGTACATTGTCTACGCAGAGAAAAAAAATCATCAGACATAAAACACATTTGCGATTACCAAACTGAAAACAGATCAAACAGTAGAGATTGTGTTTGATGCAGGGTGTTTTATTATGCATTGGTACAAGTTTACAAACCATCTTAGAAGTGATAACAGAACATGATTTTATTCGATTACCAGCTATTCACCACAGCATGAAGCAAAGGGCGCTTTCATTTTCTGCTCGTTTTTTTTCACCCTTGATACATACAAAGCACACATCTGCGGTCTCCCGAATGAAAAGAAGAAATACCACAAGGTGAAGTACCACTACTGTACATATTGCAGCATCTTGACTTTAATAGACGTAACATCTGGCTTTGAGTTGATAAGAACCGCTGTTACTTGTAGATCACTTGAAAGTTGATGTAAACTGCCCGAGTTATTTTGCGACTCATTGTTTTTGTTTGCTTATATACCAAATGCTCAATACTGTAAATACTTTGTCGTCGGTGAACCTTTTGGTTTTAGTTTATTTTTCTTCTTGTTTGATGTTGTTGTTTTGTTTCCCATGATTTCTATCGCATCAAAGATACATTTAAGTTCATTTATAAATATCATCGCAGATATTTTAAAGTTCAAACTATATTAAATATGCATGTATCTGTGTGCAGAAGTGATTATCAAATAAAATGCAAGATTTATAAAACAGATAAGAATGTTTAATACGAAAGTCAGAAGTAGTCATGGCTTAATTGTCTGTCATTGTTTTCTCTAACTACCGATGTTATTTTAAACCGTTAAAGGTCAAGGTTATCTGAAGTTCCAGATTATAGTTTATTACGTCAGTGAACAAGTAAAGAACAAACTTTCCAGAGATAAATTAAATATGATCGCATTAATTTGAAGACTTCTTTCTTCGAAATAATCTGACCCTTTACCTCCTTTGTCTTGGTAACTTTGGGTGCGTTCAATGCAGTCCGTACGTTGAGGGCCTCCCCGTCGATAGTGCCAACAAACTTGGGCACGTGGTTCTTACAGTACACATCCGGGTCATTTTCCTGGTCGAAGTGGAAAGTGCGGAGTGATAACTGGAGCCCACAAACACGGCAGCGGAAGCATCGTCTGAAAAGATGATATCATAAATATATAAAAAAATAAGATCAAAATAGGAACGTTATATATCAAACTGTATACTTAAACGATCCTTTAACAGAAAAAGGTTGAAGTGGAACATGAAACAGAGTTAAGCGTGACATCGTTTGGTTTCAAATGAAAGGATGTATGACCTTCGTTCACGTGTAAAAAGTGTCGTCTGACCTTTTACGTAAATTTGTCGGTTAACTGTTTTCATCTGACCGAAACGATTAATAATGGTTGCGATTTCTCTCTTTGAATTTTGAATAAAGGAAAAGATAAATCATTTAAGGGACTTGATCTCCAATGCTCTACATATTAATTGCTATGATATGTGTCTCAGCACAAACAAACTATACTCGGTGAAGTTGTTGTTAGATTGATTTTCCCATGTTTCTTGATTGTTTCCATTCCTTCCATCTGGAACGCTAACAGTTCACAGTCTAAGTGTCAGGGCATGAGTCAGTGGTCTCAAGAGATAACAATATCGGGCAGTGACCAATTCCAGTGATTAAATGCCAATTTGCTACGTCTTCTAACGATTTCTATAGAATTCCGGGTTAACCCGAGCTGTTCCGGAAAATATCGAATATTACCGTACGTCACCGATTTATTACGAACCAACATATATTTAGTCCGCGCATTGATTAAAATAATACTTTTCGGGAAGTAGACGAGTGGTTACGATTTATAACGGGAAAGTTCGCGAGAGTTTAATTAGTCACCACAGCACGAGCATTTCGTGGCTCAGCGAATGTTTCCCGCGGGAAACAACATGAAACACGTGAATTATGTGATCTTTATTTTGACTCCAAACGACAAGCTTTATTTTTTCGAGACAGATAGTCCTTTAAATGCAAATGAAGTCAAAACAGAAAAAGAAGACTATTGATTATGCAAAACGTGAGCAGTTTAGTGAGTGTACCGTACATCGAACATTATAGATCTACATCTGCAGAATGACCATTACGTCTGCAAACTTAGGTCATGTCTATGTGTTATGGATATTGGTCACGAAGCTCAAGTCTGCAAAACGCTCTTGTATCCTATACACGGAACACTGCCATTGTTTAAACGCATTCGCGCTGTGGACGTCTCTAAACACTATGATTAGATGTATAAAGGTGCTTGTTAAAGACTGTTTTCCCACAAAGATAATCGAATTCATACCGTATGTATATAAATAAACGTGTTCGTTCAAGATGCAATCATTCTTATAGCCTTTTTTTACAATTAAGTTGAAAACCGTTCTAAGCCTTCCTTTAAATTGTAACCATCGTTCTGCTAATAAGTACATCGATGTCAAACTCTTTGCAACATTAAACTTTGGTACAATTAAGAGTCGGCCCCTAAATAATCCCTAACACATTATGGCAGTCCTTGCACATCAACACTCAATGAGCATAAACTCAAGAAGAAAATAGATCGACGTCAAATTATTTGTCAATAACAACGTCGACATTACCTGTGGAAAAGTACGCCGACGTCAATTCTCTCTACTGGATAAACTCTCTTCTTACATCGATAGCACGGGTCCTGTGCAGGAGGTCGACGGTCAAGGTCGTCACAAATGTCCGAGTCGGCGTCACTGGACAGCTGGTCCTCACTCACTGTACGTAACATGGCCGACGACGTTTTTCACCAGCTGGGCCTGTAACAGAAAATACGTGAAAATGATCGTCACACTTTTTTCAACCTGCCTTCGATTGCTTTCATTTTCATACCTGACTGACAACTGCGTGTCGTTTTGTGTATGAATGGCCGAAACATGCATGCACTTATCCGTCAATTATCTCAGTTATCAACGTCCAATGCTGGGGTAACCTGTTGATTGACAACTTACTTCGACAGCTTTATTACTGCTGGCAACTGTTTTGTCGGAAGAGAGTGTTACTGACAACAACATCCACGTATTCGACTCACTGGCTGACACCTCCAGAAGTTCAAACTGACTACTAAAACAGTTGACTGATAACTAAAAGTAATTTACTAACTCCAATAAGAATTGCAAACTCGAGAGTGACATTTTGCTCACTAACAATCCCATGCGTCTTTAATACAATTACTAATAAGTGTGTCCACGTCCATCAATGACTGACTCACAATTCCGTTTACTTACTACAGTTATTGTCAGTCAAACAAACACGTGTACTTACTCCATGACTTCACACAACGTATTACTTCCCGTAGCACAATCCTCAATAACAAACTCAACCAAATACACATGTGTCACGACAGAAAATACAGCACATAACTGATCAAGAATTCCCTTTCAAGTACAAAAAGTCAATTATGCACACAGCAACGATCACCCTGTGCTAATATCTACAATTCTGATGATGCTCTTAGCGCAGAAACATGGCAGAAGTTGCAGCTGAAAGAACAAGCGTGTTCCTTAACAGCACTTCACTTTTTACTATGTTCAGTAATGCAACGTGAATCAACTGTTTATAAAGGCCATTCCAATGTTGCCTTTGTTTCTCTTGTTGTTCAATGAAACGAAGTGGAAAATGCTCTCAATCGTAAAGAAGTCGTCAGACGTGTGCTTTTGTCCAATACATGCAACTTGGTCTTGTTAAAATATTAAAGACAAGTCATGGCTAAACTGACAACTTAGTGAATACTTTGTTTTGTACAGTAGCTAGTGGGTGCAAACATTGACCAGACTCTCGTGAATTCATTATACAGACTTTTGAATTGTGAAATAGGTGGATTCGACTGTCATGTTATTACAACATATTATAAAAAACGTGTCCATTGTATACACATGTAACACCTATTTTGTAATGCATTGGTCCATGTTATGTATTTGAGAGTATCTGGTCAATGTTCTCTTAACAAAACTTATACAACTGTAACCGGTTTGATTTATATAAGGTCCCTTTTTTCCATCTAAGAAGACAACACAATACCAACGTTCCCCCCTTGCAGAATGAAAGATGTTTTGTTTTCCGATCATCATTTTGTAAATCACTTAACTTAAATAATGCAGATCTTTGTTAAATGTTAGAATTAATGCTGATCTTTGTTAAATACTAAAACTATTGCAGACCTTTGTTCAATGTTTTCTATATAAATGTAAACGAATGTTTTATCGCTTGTGAGCCGGATCGTATTTCTAAGACAAGAACCTAATACCTTCTAACTAAACACACGTGGCCTAACAGTTGATGAGGTTTGCTCAACTGCAGTAGAAAATCAAGTTTTTTTTACAATTATTTGAGCAATATTTCCAGCATACAAACATCTGCTTGGTTCGTTTATTGAAGAGAAGTGTCTCAAGTATCAACTCTTAGAGAGACGTTGGAATTACCCAGAGTACAATTCACAACATAATTCACCTGCTAAGTCGAGCAAAATGACACATGTTTTGAGAAAATATTAGCAGAAAAAGTCAGCGTTTGTTTGAATGAAATTATGGATTAGTACAGGTACAATTGCCAGAGTCAACACTCACGTTTTCATTGATGTATTAACAAACAGTTGGAACATTAGAAAAATCAAAATCTAGGTTAAGTCTTGTTAATGAGATTATTATTGGGAAAGTCGTAAAATAAATCCCGTAAAACCGATTCCATGTTTGTGACATATAGTGATATACCAATGAACAGTATTCTTATTAGTCCAAGGCGTTTTCTCTCGTGGAGGAAGGTGACTCTTTGGTCAATGGATGAAATTCTATTGTAAAAAAATAAATGAATAATAGAAACTATAACTGTATGTAAGTGCCAAAATAAGGAAAACACAGCATTATTTGAGTATTTGCGACCAGATATAATATAATAACAAGAACAAAACCATGTATTTATTGAATTGATAAAAAAATGTATTGGGAGATATGTAATTCTTACTAACGTGGGCTTTGACATTGGCCTTGAAACAAACAAACAAACACACAAACAAACAAACAAACAGTCTTAGATCTTAGGAAACAAACGTCGATATGAGAGTGTACATCAAGCATCTGAAGAAGCTACTTTTCTGTGAGACCGCGTTTCAATAGTTATTTCACATTTTACAATAGAGGCGTGTGTGATTACGTCAACACTGTCATGATAAAGAAATAAATTGTAAACCTTGGAGCAATATCACCAGAGGGTATTCAAATCAAGTTTCTAAATTACAATGTATCGAAATGACAATGAAACAGTAGGGTGACTCATTTTTTTCCAATTTGTCCAATCGGGTCAATAATTAGGTCGCTGCCGTACAAAGGTTAAAATCGATAACGTTATCAGTGATAATTAGTAAGTTGCCAATTTACTCAGAACTCAATTAAGTGATGAACTAGAAAATGAGGAAATGACTCAATAAAAGTGTCAGTAAAGAACTCGATCAACACAACTGTACTCAGAATAAGGAATGAAACACGAGAACCGCGCGATGCCAGGCATTGTTCTACACATGGATTGGTAAATAATTAATGAATCAAATGATCTCGATTTTTAACAAGAATTCCGATAAACAAATAACAAAAATCAATTATACTGCAATCGTCGCGTATATAGAAAGCTGATTTAGCGAGCTAAGATAAATCAATCAGTTTTAATCTCCGAGCCGGAAAATAAATACCGACTGAATCATTGAATGCTGCAATGCAAAACGGTAAATCGAAATAAAAAAAAACATGAAAGAAAAGGAATTCCGTATGATGCAGATAACCGTAGTTAGTTTGCCTTCATAAGAAAAACCTTGTTTTATAGAAACGAGGGCAGGTTTTTTCCAATCAAAATTTTACCTTTAAATTGTAAAGAAATGAATGAGCTTTTAGTCAGGTAAAAGTGAGAAACTAATCTCTGAATGTGACGCTAACCCTTTGCTACACAACGTAATACTTGCACAAAGTCACAATTAATATGTTACCATGGCAACCATTCATTGAAAAAGATTAGCCTATAGCAACTTGGGGGATTGCTTCAACAATACATTTGAGATAACATGAGATAACAATCTGACGCTGCATTTCACGGGTATTGAACGTTATAGTCATTGAAGTGGTTATATAGAACACTATACATAAAGTAACAAAGAATGTCCATAGTTTAAATAGTTACGTCGTTAGGGTTAACACTTAATGGCATTCAGGTTATACATTAAAGCACAACTACGTATGTAATGTATCACTGGTGCACGTAGTAGTCACATACCGTATCTAGTTCAAAGCATACAGGTAAACCCAGTACAATTATTTATTTATACAATCCTACTATAGTTGTGTTGATCTACCTACAGGTGTATTATCATATACTAACTGGCTGTATCGTGTGAGCTGTGACGAATTTATATTGTCTCTTAAAGGATATACCATACCTTATATACTTACAAACATTCATAAATTAGCATCACAGTTCGATTATATCATCGATCTTGGTGATTGCATCTGGATTCAAATATTCTTTCACCCATGTACATGTTATGATTTATGACCATTGTACATTTAGATATTAAACGCGTGTAATATCCAAGGAAGTATTTTAGTTGTATATTTACATACCGAGTAATGTGTATTAATCCTCCATACATGTAGGAATCCACTGCATCTAATTAAATCCCCCGTTAATAGAATAGAAACTTGATGACTAATATAAACCGCCAAAGCACTTTAAACCAATTTCCACTTTCCTTATTCCACTCTTGTTTTACATGTAAGTCAGCGTTCACTGCCCAACCACGATGATCATCTACATAATGAGAAGTGTTCGCACAATTCTGTTGGAAGTTGATAGTGTATTTAGCTGTCACAACAGTATAAAGACAACGTGTTTTTGTTTGAATTCAAAATTGTCGCTATTACTCATCCATGCATAATTATATTCCGTAACGGTCGCTGATTGGTCGAGAAGCATTCGGTCGATATCGGAATATAAGGCGGTGCATAAGATGCCATAAGCGAGTGTCGCAAAGTATCGAACTGGCGGGTAAGGTATCCATTTGCAGACGATGCATCCATTAGTTGAAGGACATCAATAATGGATAAACGATGAGTCAGTCTTGGTACATATCGATGTTTCCTAAACTGTTAATGAAGCAAAAAGCAGACGAGACTATGTGGTTAAAAAAGTCGGCGGAAGTTGTCTCCCTTGCCCTGTTTAAGATAAGGAATGTCTAATCGCCTAAGATTGATGTTGACCATATGATGCACACCAAGATATGCTGCTTGAGTAACAACCGCTGACGACAAACGAGCTAAAAGGTGAGTATGACTTTTTAGAGGTTGTAATGTCAATATAATATAATTTGTATTTTGCTTTAAGACAATGAACACGTTAAAAGAAGATGCAATTCACCCTTTGTCCTGAGGATTCTGGAATAGCTTAACTATAGCCAACGGCATAACGAAATTATCATTAGGCCCCGCATCCTACTGGCAATAATATCAACGCATACAACGAAAGCATTTGGAACGCCGTTGGTTATATTAAACTACATGTAATTAATTCGTCGAGCATTACATTTTTAGTTGTTCACATTTGTCTCCCTACGGGACTTTATTGTGCTCTAATGGCAATTCGTCTAAAGGATCATGGATGACAAGAACTGATTGTGATTTGGCTACATTCTAGACATTTTTCTGTACAAAAGGATTGGTTTTAATATTAATTTAAATTCGCTTATACACTGTCTCTGGTATAGTCTATGGTATAAGCTGATATACGTATAAACTAAAAGTCCTACCCACACCTGTAAACGTCCAATTTCTTTCTCTCATTCCTTGGCATAACTTATTGAAATCATATGGCACATATTGGTTCTGTTTTACGAAACCACTTTCACTTACACAAACCGTAAACGTAAACACACATTCAATGCTTTAATACAAAATCTAAACCCTCTTCATCAAATTCATCGTAGCCTTGTCTTATATAGATATACATGTACACGTGTTTCAGTATACTTGTTGTGTAAGTTGGTTTTGCTTTTTTGCACACAATCAGCTGTTTCAAGGTTAATGAGGTCCAAAATAACTGTGCAACTTGATGTTTTTTTGTGTGTAAGTAAGTATGATCGACCGACTAGCTGGATCTCTGGACATGGATGATTTCGAACCTCATCACGGTCCTATGTTTGTATTTTTAGGAAGATCCAATGTCCTTTATCATGCTTGCTCAGTACTGGTTTAATTAATTCCATTTACACAAGGTCAGTCCCAGGGAAGATAAGTTATAAACGTACTGGGTAACCATCTGTAAATAGTGTTTGAATTGAACCGGATTTAATTGAAACCATTTAAACATGGTCAAATTTGTATGACAATAGCATACCATGTTTTTCAAATTTATCATAACTTCTATATTTGTGTTGAACGATGGCGAAATGTGTTTCCATGTAAACGTCTTAAAACGTATTGCAACAAGTTTATTTGATAAGAATGCAAACGAACCGACATTAATGAAGTTACAAAAGTTGTCCGGGAAACTTCCAAACAGTGACCCGTCGGTGATTTCTTCTTTGTCACACGTTGCCTCTAATATTGTGTACATGTGTTCATAAAGAGTGACTTATAAGCCAGTAAATTCTATTGTTTGATGAAAATGCTTTAAAAATAGTATGTCACTATGTGTCTAAATCGTACACTACCTGTCACTATACTACATGTAATAAATATACAATATTCTATCAATAAAGAAACGCACGTAAAACGAAACATATTTGATAATTTTTAATATTTTTTCAAACAATAAAATGAAAATATGCACTTTATACAATAGCACGTATCGTGACAAAACAAAATACAATAAAACCTTTCATCATTAGACCGCCTTTAAATAAGATCACTCTCTCGTTTTGATAATTGGCATTTGGCTACATAACGACCACCGAGATAAAAATAAAAAAAGACCGGTTGCCGGCATCTCCACCATATGTGGTTTAATTTGGTCTTATTTTTCTAGAGTCACAGAAAACATACAACATCAAATAACAAATAACAAATAACAGACACAACCTCATAACTCTCGCTGACACATTGTATTTTGATTAGACTGCTATGTTATTATAACCACTTCTTCTTTAAAGATAGACTCATTTTAAAAAGTACCATTTAGATCAATAAATTAGTTCGAACTATATACCATTCAAGTTAAACCAAGCATGCTCTTTTCAGGTATGTAGGTACATGCTTTCTTCTCACTTCAATAATAGTATTTACAAAATAATCCAAACATTCACTCGTAAAAAGCAGCCTCCTTTAATATTGTAATGCTTAATTGTGGGTTCTAATGTAGTTTCATTAATAAATGTACTGGATTCTATATCAATTTACATTTAAAAGGCAAATGACAAAAAAGCAACAACAGGTTCACGTAATGTAAGTCATGGCACAAAACATAACATATATAGCATTCAAGTGTATGTACATATATACATGTATATTGAAACATATGTGAACTTTCTGTACATGTAAATAATGATATTCAGATGATTTTTACAGAAAATAAGTATGTGTATATATGTGCATGTATGACTTTACACACGGTATAAAGGGTATTCAGTTAAAGCTACATTTACAAACTCTTCCAAAATAACACTTCTTGTACTCAAACATACAGCTTAACGAAACTAAAGAACAATCATACGCTCTTGTAAAAGTATCGTCGTCAACCACGAAACTTCATTCCTGACGAAGCATAGCGCATGAGGAGGCTGTCTCAATGTTGAACGGTTGAAGCCTGCTCCAAAACAAGAACTCTCCATTCATGCTGCAATAATTGTTTTTGGTCCCGAGAATCGTGATTTATGTCCTTATACTTCTGACCACCTCGCCAATACAATCATATATGAAAGCCTAATGGCTGATTCTTTTTGTTTTGTGTTGACCATCACTCTGGTATTTCCTAGATTAGTCGTTCTATGGCAGCGATCACTTATGGACCTGGGTGCAGTTTCATATATATATATAAATATATACCATACATCTAGTAATTGTTCATAGTAGAAGTGTCTGTCTTTTGTCAATAACATGTAACTGGTTGGTCCCTGTGTCTGATATTGACGTGAACACAGCTTTCTTCACAGTTCAAGTCATACTATATATATATTCACACTTTATCACTCAACTTTACTTGTCAATCTTTCCCTCCTTTAACAATGCATACGTAGCCTATTTAGTCACAGTCTGGTTGACCATTACCAGATATTTGAACTGTTATGTGTTGCACAGTTTTAGGACACACGTTGATATTGCTGCTAGCAGTTACAACAAATCCCGACAATAAACGGCGCTATAATATCGTTTAGTGTTGAAGCATTGCACGAGCCACATACCGAATCCAGGCACTACGGCAAGACAGTTTCAGTTTTTTTCCTCAATATTAAGATGCAATCATTTATATCTCTGTTTCCGCGTCCTCTACTAACTCATAGTCCAACAAATGAGCAAATATCGAACATTCCTTCCCAGTCGTTGCAAACCGTGCTATTACCTTCAAACTCGTGGCTGAACTTCCGGTGTGAATATTCCCCTCCCACGTGAACCCAACTTTCCTTTTCAGATGATGATACAAGTCTCCAATGGCAACGAACACTTCCGAGGCTTGTGGGATATCTAACCGGAAGTTGTAGCGTTTGTTCGTCATGAGATCGCCGGATACAGGTTCATGAAGTGTGCAGCGCTGCCATCTATGGTGAGTACGCGGGAACACCATTACTGCTGGGTTGGGTTCTTGGCAGATGATCAGGTACCGATGGGCGCAATCTAGTGACTGATTCGAGTTTTGTTCTATCTCTGAATGTGACGCGTATAATGAGAAAATATAAAACCCCTCTTTCGGGCAACGAATCATATACGTGGCCCCTAATTCGTTCCTTGATTTTAAAAACACATATCTGTCTATATCGTTTACAGAGCCATCGGCGGCGTCATAGTACTGAAAGGTATGTGTCACTTTAACGTCTTTACCCATTTTGAAAATTATATCTAAATAGTCACTATCTGATACAATTAAAGGGTCCAACTGATTTTCCGCTATGATGCCAAATTTTTCCATGATCGGAGTGGGACCAAAGAAGGGGACAGGGGGGTAGGAAGGGGCTGCGGCTCCCATGTTCTGTGTACAGTTTACCATGAATGAACAAGCACTTTCTAAACAATCAGAGTTCCAATAGTCCCCTGTGTAGATTGAGAAAAAATACAGCCCTGGTCGAGGAACGTTTACAGTAAATATCACCTCGTTTTTAACGTATCTTAGCAACGTCCGTCCGTCTAAGTTTGACGTATTTGACGCTTTATCGTACGGCTCCAGCAACGAACCAAATCCTAGAATTTTCGGAGCAATTATTCGAATTTCTACCATTCCGGTATCTGTGATCAGAGTGGAACCATAGTTTGAATAGAATCTTAATCCGTAGTTGAAAAATGGCGACTTCACAACTGGTAGATTAATAAATTCTGAAAATGGCAAGGGAATTTCTAGCAACTGCCAACCAGCATCGTCCGGGTAATGTTGGTAGATATAATCCTCGGGGTCTGTCAGGAAATAGAACTCGTCGTATTTCGTGAACATTTCCGGTAGGTCGTCCTTCAACCCCGTGACCTGACGCGCCGCCCACGTGACGTTGATGATGCGCCAACTTCCGTCTATCGCCACAACGGTCCAGGAGTTCCGGAAGGCGTTACCAGCGAGGTTCATACCCGGTTTGTACCCGGCTCCTTTGGAAAAACCTACGACTACTTCACAGTGGAGCCCCGCATAACTGAAAATAAAAATACAAATTCTGCACACCAAAAAGAGATTTTGGACAAAGAAATCAACAAACAGCCAATTGTGTCATCTTAATGAAATAGTACCAATTATTGTTCGAGGCGAACATGTAACGAATGTAAACAATTCACAGTAAATCAAGCGTACACGTACATAAAGACATATTGAATCTCGACGAGGACATTTACAAAATAGACAAATTTATTGTTGCATATGTTACGTCTTTTTACCTGCATAATCGTTTGAAGAGTTGGTGGTAGGTCTCTTTCCCGCTTTTAACACCTTTCAGCAAGGTCAATGACGCCCCGGGTCTGGCGATGTCTCGTGCACTAGTCTTACCGATATCCTTGGCAATAGTCCACCGAAATAAGGCCCTGTAATAGTAATTAAAGCAGCGGTTGAGACTTGTCAGTGAACAATGAAGTGCATGGTTGTATACATACACGAATGAGACTTGTCAGTGAACAATGAAGTGCATGGTTGTATACATACACGAATGAGACTTGTCAGTGAACAATGAAGTACATGGTTGTATACATACACGAATGAGACTTGTCAGTGAACAATGCAGTACATGGTTGTATACATACACGAATGAGACTTGTCAGTGAACAATGAAGTGCATGGTTGTATACATACACGAATGAGACTTGTCAGTGAACAATGAAGT
>ENA-OREC01000855-OREC01000855.1-marine-metagenome-genome-assembly--contig:-NODE-855-length-13760-cov-12.726595_pt1 | contig 13760 bp, 10 predicted proteins | sample MGYA00248626_ERZ508543 | MGnify/ENA primary metagenome ERZ508543 (study PRJEB26211, sample SAMN05518279) | marine metagenome | isolation source: Puget Sound, Washington, USA | host: Bankia setacea... | reverse complement strand
AGTGGAAATACATGTGGTGTCGAACCTGATCGGACATCCATCCATAAACACGCACTCAACTAGTAGGTCGGGCATTTTTCATAAGTGTTTTAGTTTCTAAGGCTCTGAGTCAGATATCCTTTTCAACACTATTCGAAGGACATAGTTAATTCTATTGTTAGACATTGTGTGTTTTCGCTCGTATTCTGTCTGCAAACAATCAAACGAAATAAACCAGAACCTCATTCGGATGCTTTTCTCGGCCAACTGCTTTTATCGTTGACTTTACATGGGAGTTCATCTGCACTCAACTGTACAATAACTACCGTCCAATAACAACTGTACAATACCGTAGGATATTGTACGGTCACGTGGTAGGAATGATGCGATGTGATTGGCCGGTTATAGTTGGGTATATAATAATAGTACTGAGTGCCAAAATAAATTACACACTTGAATATTTTACCTATTTTACCTATTTGTTTCAAAATAAGTCAGTTCAATATTTTGATACCAACTTGTTCATAAAACCTTACCTTTGCTTAGCCAAGTTTTTATTTGGATACTCCCCAAAATGTGGCACATTTTTGAAAATGTTCGTTCTGGTTTTACGACTGAACGCATGTTTAAGGATAGCTTATATTTGCATCAATGGTGTTTTATTCGTTTGTTTAAGATATTCATCATATTTATTGGGTAGGTATTTTAAGGGCTTAAAGTGCCATTTACATTTATATTGGTTCGATTTCGTTCTGTTTTCTAGTCGTGATTGAAGGAAAGGTCAAGCAAATCTGAATGCAATACCAGCAATATAAAAATATAAACGAAAGGACGAAACAGATAGAGCAAAACGGAATGTATTGTTCTTAAAGTTGCACTTTTAATTTTTTATGACTGGCCCGTTAATTATTATTTTTGACGATTCGAAGCTATACACAACTATAGGATCGAGCTCAGATATCTATAAAATATATTCCACAAGGGCATTATTTCATAAGTACTTGCGAATATGAAGTATAGATGAATATTCTTTTTTATATTGAGTGAAATGCAAACTTTAAACAGGGGTAGACCCAGTTTTCGACAAGATTTTGTTAAATGAAATTATTGAATTGATTCTTCACAAGTTGCACATTCTCAGCTTTGAATTGCAAGTCATAAGCACGAATGTAACTTCTGGTATAATCTACTAGTGCATGGTTACGTTGGTTTTAGATCAGCTTTATGGATTAGAATCTGTTATGTCCAAATCAAATGATGATTGTCATACGTGGGGCCATTATATATCGCAATCGGAACGAAAAGTGTCGATTGTTTAAACATAATTAATGGAAATCAGGTATTAACGTGAAGTCAACTTGAATACCAGGTGGATCCCTTCTGTAACACTACATATCCCGGGATTCATATTTTGTATGTTTTAGTTTTTAGTTTGGCTTACTGAATGTCCCAGATGTCAAAAAGGCATTAAACTAATATGTCTCTCAAAGTTCACTGTAAAACCATTCCTTTCAAATGAAAATCGTCTTCAGATTTACTGTCTGGAGACACGTGCACGATAGGATATAATGTTTAAAGGTTTAATGTTTCATCATGAACACATGTTATATGATACAATAGACCTTCCTAAAACCGCAAACAAACGTCTACATGTATTAAAAGAAACACTAACTCCTCCCCATAAAACCATTTCAAACCAACGTTGTTTTTTCCTGTTTTTTTTTAACAACACAACCACCATTATCTAATGAAGACGTGGATTATGTTACAATTTATCATTCAAACCCATTACAAACTCAATTATCATTCTGAATTATCAATTATCATTTGATTTGTAGTGTTCTGAAAATTAGTAACACTTTATTTGCTATATTTTATTACACATCAAGTTGTCATCGAACTTTCTGTATATGCATTGGAATTGTTATCAGAGAAATGCTTGTTTTTAAAAACAAACAGGGGCGATGAATGATGACCTGTGGCGACACATCATGAAACAAACAATATTATTTCAATGATCTAGACAGTAAAGTTTTCATTTTTTGTTTTTTGAAATATTCTCTTAGCAGTAAAATATTCATGGGAATCCGACCTGATTTATTTGAGCCCGATAATGCCTGGTAACTGTGTTATTTTGATACGTTGTATTGTGTTTAAGCAAACTAAATATTCTGTTATGTTCTGTTTAAACAAACCTCCTAGTCTGTTGTGTTTTGAGTGAACATAAATAACTGTCTTTGATATTTGCTGTGAGAATTCAGTATGCTCATGGTATTCAGATTTATTCCAGTTGGAGTATGGTCACATGTAGATAAGTAGTCTCAACGGATGTTATTATAATATTGTCAATGCCTTTTAGTCTAACTGTTCACTGTTTGCTCTTGTATTATCCATCATCGGTTCCTGATGCTAAACAATATGGTATGGTAAATGGTATTTATCAAATGACACAGACAAATGCCGATTTGATGACACTCTTATGAATGATAAACAATATTTTAAAAGGTATATCTCGTCATTAATTTGGTCGTATTTCTTGCTTAGTTCATATTTTAATATAGTGAAACACAGAAATTCCTACTCCCACATAACCCAGCCACCTTGTAAATCTGAACAACTGCTTTCGTCATAAACATAGTGATGGGTAACTGCTTTCGTCATAAACGTAGTGATGGGTAACTGCTTTCGTCATAAACGTAGTGATGGGTAACGGGTTTCGTCATAAACGTAGTGATGGGTAACTGCTTTCGTCATAAACGTAGTGATGGGTAACTGCTTTCGTCATAAACGTAGTGATGGGTAACTGCTTTTGTCATAAACGAAGTGATGGGTAACTGCTTGCGTCGTATATGGGCATGGATACGTCCTTCCCTGGCGGACTTCCGTGTTTCTAATTAGACACAAATGTACTGGACTTAAAGAATGTTTCGATTCCCAAACGTTCGCTGCAAATTGTCATTGTTTGCATTTACAGCGTGAGAATGTTCTAGTTAGCACTCGTGTTCGTCCCTCGCTTCTCCATTCAACAAGAGGATACTTATGTAGCACGTCCGCCATAACCCTTACCAGTAAAGCAGATGTAATGCCACTCTTGACACGAGTAAACTACTTCGAAGTCTGGAACAGTTCATCAGATTATTGTCAAAACTGTGTTGATCATTAAACGTACATTTTGAAAACCTATCTCGTTGACGTAAACATATATCAGTCCAGGTCATAACACGCTAATTGTGCATGATTTGACTTAAATAATAAACACGTACGGCTATGCTTTCAAATATTTAAAGTCATAAACACTTATTCGCAAATGTAAAACAGTATATTAGTTTTTTCCGGTTACAAACTGGATTAATAATAGCCTCATGGGTAGAGAACCTTGTTGATGAATGCGTAATGGCCATTATGTGTGAAATGGTTGCATATGTTTTATATACTCAAATAATGTAGCGAATTATAATCGGTTTAATGTGCTACACTTGATCGTATCGCACAATACAATGACCTTGTATTGACCTTTTATTGCAATATCAACGGCCTGGACACAGCCACCGTATTGGTAAATGGCCCCCGTTTCTACAACAAAGCGCAGTATCAACGGCCTGGACACAGCCACCGTATTGGTAAATGGCCCCCGTTTCTACAACAAAGCGCAAGAACTACTTTCTCCCCTTACGTTAAACATGGCAGGCTTTTACAATGATTAAATGTGGAGACCAATGGGTGTCAATGAAAGGCAGATCTGACACGTGAGTTTAATTTGATTAACTAGCAACCATGATTGGATAAACGTGGATAAACATCTTATATATAGATATATCTTTGTGCTAAGAACTAAGAATGGAAGGGTGTGGTTTTCAGTATATCAGAACCACAGTTCATTAAAAACACATACTTTTAAAACTCTTTTTTGTATTGAACTATTATATAGTATTTGTGTGTATATGTACATTGTTGAAGTACACCATTATTTTACTGATCAACAGTTACAGTTACCTATATGTCTTTAAACACATGTATTTTAATAACAATATTACTATATGCAGATGTCCTGAGTCGTAGGATATAAATCGCCACATGAATTGGTCACTGAAGTTCTTAAATTGTCACCACATGAAGTTGGTATATATACATATAATTTGTCATATACTTAAATGTTTAACTAGTGACGCCAATACTACAAGGTTCTGTCAATCAACTGAAAACTGATTTAATTAACTATTGGTAAAGTATCAACTAGATAGGTTTTATAATTCGATCGTTAAAGATCCACGAATATACTGACCACCTCTCGTATATACAGGTTATGTTGTTATGACGAGGGGAGGGGAGGGAGGCGCATGTCTTAGTTTGAACTGTACAAACAAGAAACAATATGCTATAGAAACACTTGTTTATTTCAATACCGTTGACAATATTTCATTACTGACATTTAACACAGCTATCAACAAGATCAACGAGCTTCAACGCTCAATCGACGAGGTTTCTCTTGTACACTGTATTGGATATCAAACTTTGAATCTCGTGCAAAGAATAACAACGAGATTTGAAATTACCACCATACATGTGTGTCTTTGTGCTAGTTTGTACATCGGTCTAAGACGACGACGACACTGATCTGCCATTTTGTTGTAACCAGTCATAGTTAATATACAGATATATACACAACCTTAACAAACACCAAGTGAACTACAATATGTTCGTAAAATCCATGAACCATTAAAGGCAAAGTTCACTGGCGGCACTTCGAATACCCTTTGAAATAAACTGTGTCAAATTAGAAATCGTACAGTGTATAACATATGTACACATATATACAGTCATAAACTATGAGGTTAAAGTAATCAACATGCTGTATCCTTAAGCCCACTCTGTGTATAATGGATGATCTCCCAACCAGATATATATAAGAAAGTACATGAAGGTTCTTGTAAACAATACACAAAGTACTACATGTATTTTTAAAAGAGTTCGTTCATTACAGAACAGCACAATCACATTACTCCACTTCATGTGTTATAGTTTCATACAAAACTTAAAAGAGATATCGTGGGATTTGTAAGATATTAGTATCACCATCTAGTGTGTACATGTATCTTGTACGTGTGCGCGTATACTTTAACAACAGTCCGACCGCAGCCAATGGTATCCCTTCGAGTTGGTGTACCATAACACATTGTTACTCATTCAGTGCTTGACGAACTCAAGTACAAAATATCGTACTCCCAAGCTAAGTGTTCTTAACGAATAACATTAACATCGTTACTATCAACTCTTCTTCATTCATGTGGCAGTTCTTGAATTGTTTCGGTGTTATACGTTAGTTATCGCATTCTCGTCTGGTTAATAAATCCACACGTTGTTCTAGATCTTGACCTCGCCATGAATCTGTTGACACATACGAGGTGTTACAATCCTTACACACACCGCATTCTTGTTTACACACCAGACGTCGAAGCGATTCAGGACCGTTGCTACTATGCAAGTTCTCCATCAACGATTGGTCACGCCGGGAAAACAGTGATCGAGGTTTGATTTGTAGAGACATGGAATCTGATTGGCTGACAGAGTCCATCTTGTGGTCCCTCGGATATATGCTTATCTCCACTGGACAACAACACCTAAACACGGCCTTTATCTCTGCCCTAAATGCCTCGTTAAGCCAACAGTAAATGAAGGGATTGTAACATGTGCTACTGATTGCCAACCAATGACAGGCGAAGAAAGTGTTTGTGTCATAATGGAATGTCTCCATATCGGGGTGAAGGTCAGTTAGAAGGTGATATAAATTCAGTGGCATCCAGCAAATGGCAAACACAATCACAACCACCATTAGCATCTTAATACTCTTTTTCTTGTGCTTTGACCTACATGCGTGCTGATAAGCAGTAACGGCCCCTAGATCAGATCGCTCCCAAATCCTTCTCACGATACGCCCATAAGTCACAGCAATGACAGCCAATGGTATAACATACTGTAGAACTATTGTCACAACCGTTAGATATTGTTCAAACTTCTCACTTGGATAAAACGAAGCGCAGCGTAACTGTTCCTCTACAAGAAAGTCCATTTCTTTTGTTTTACTGTATATTCCATACGGCAAGGCAAGAATTATGGACGCGATCCAAATAACTGCAACCATTATTAGTCCGCCAGATTTGAGAATCCTGGGTCGCAGTGGATATAACAACACTCGCTGGCGGTCCAAAGCTATGACCGACAACGTAAACGTGGACGCGTAAACTGATGTTATTAAAGACATGTTCATGATATGGCACATCGCGCTTCCGAACAACCATTCCGTCATCATAGTCTTGGCAAGATTAAAAGGAACATTCAAAATTATTAATAAAAGGTCGGACACCGCTAAATTAGCAATGAATATATTTGTCACAGTACGCATGCGCTTTCTACTGAAAATCACATGACACACTAAAATGTTGCCGAATAATGCTATAATCACCAGAACACTGTATGAAATAATCAGCACAAGGTCTCTGCTAAGAAATCTATCATCTTTCATGTCCACTTTCCCGCCCGTTGAACTGTTAATTAAATCATCTAAATACACCCGTGATTTGTTTCCGCCTTCTTCTATCATGTTCAAAAGCCCTTCCAAATCGGTTGGATGCGTGGTGGCCATTTTGTTTTTTGTCATTAAAAACCCTTTTTGAAACACAAACCAATTTCTTAGTGTGTTTGTTACGATTTGCTAGTTGTTGAGCGAAGTTCAAAAACACGAATACTGGTCTCAAAATGGCGAGAATCAACAAATCTAAATTTCATTTAAACTAGTGCCGTCACTTTTCTCATTCTTAGAAAAATAATAAAACGCAATATTTCCATTCCTCAACTTCTGGACGCGTCACCTTGGGAGCTATTAATACGATTTATTTGTCATTTGTTTCAATTTACAATGAGCAATTTCCCGCAGTGCTGCTAAAATCGAAAACACTTCTGCGCCTGCTAAACGATTTTCCTCTCCAATTAATGCAAGAAATCTTTAAACGTATTTTGTTTAAATAGCAAAGCGTCTGGAACCGATGATCTAAGAGTACATTCACAGTCCATCAGGGATAAACTAACATCATCTTAAATCACGTTCGCAAAGAAAGCCTCTGAATTAACGACCCTTTTTAATTGTCATATATATGTCTACACAAGGATGCAGGCCGCTGATCTTGTCCTCTTCAAGTTGGAGTATGAGATATATCCAAATTATTTCCTTTAAACTTTCTATTGCCGTTCGAAATAGGGCTAGTTCACAAGCTAGTTTTGAATTTATTAACACGTGCTTATGTGAGAAGCTTTTGTCGTTTAGTCCAGATACATTAATTTGAATGGTTCAACGGTAAATACTGTATCTAAACGTATCAGTTATTGAACAAATAAAAGATAACCACACCTGTGCCATGCAACAAATGTCACTCAGGACGATCCAATAGAAACTTTTCTATGTTCAATCCAAAAAGCTGTACTGCTTCTCAATGGACGTCCGGTGTAAACAAAACACTATTAATTCGGACGTCTCGGTTTTGGATATCATTGTCTACAAGTAACGCTATGATGCACTTTTCTGTAATTCACTTCTGCAATGTACTGGAGTGTTTGTGGCTCAGAAATATTCTATCCGCGTTATTGCTCAGTTTGGTCCGGTCAAATTGCACTGATTTAATTGCTATCCGAAAATCTTTATATCTGACGTCGGACAAGTCTGATGTGCACGAGGAATACAAATGACGTAGACAAGTTCATTACACAACCATTACAGGTAATTGTAATACATCATTCGATGGATACAGTTGATGTGGCGTTGTTTGATGACAAAAGCTCTACCTGAAAGTACACAAATAACATATCACATGACTGCTGTCTTCTACATACCTCATTTTAGAATTTTCTAAAAGCAACATATGTATTTTTACCAACCAAATGAACGCATCAATGCCCAGGAATAAAATAGTACACATCTGAACGAAATTTGAGTTTTAATATTGACGTGTCCTACTTAATCAATGTCATGGATAAAGACATGTGTAGGCTGTATTTTATCTTCTATGGTGACTGGATCTGAATACAGGACACACCTCAACTAATATGTTCTATATTCATCGAAATTTCCTTTATAATTCAAGATCCGATACGTGTGTTATTCTAAGCCAAAGAAGTGAGGAAAACTGTCAAACCAGTGAATCAGACTTATCTCTAACTAATGTCATCTTATGGACACTTAACTATCTAATCCGATGACACACAACGCATTAGAGCATGTCTTATCGGCGTAACGCTACACAAAATCATTCCCTATACGCTGATGACCGTTAGATAATTCTGGTAACTCAATCCAGTGGAAACAATATATTGTAATTCAGAACAATTAAATATGCCCATAGCCATCGATATCAATCAGTAGAGAAACAAGATGTAAATTGGTCAACTGGTCGAGTTATAGATATCAATGTAGCGGATAAACTATGATCTACAAGGCATCTAGGATTTGTTCACGAAGAAATATGGAGAGAGATATTATGCTGAACATAAGCCAGACATATATGGGTATGCAGTACAGGTTTAGGAACTGTTTATACATTATCTTAATTGATGGAATCAAGGGTGAGCACGTATGGGGTGTCCTGCTTTGGTTGTGCAAATGACGAAACCTAATATATACCGGTATTCATCCTACCATCGCTGCTATATTTGACGGAACTCGGCTTCCCGCGAATACTATAGCTATCTACGGCATGCTATATACACGGCAGAGTAACGTCAGAGGTCACAAGTTTGTCTGATGATTTGCGCTATTTGGCTGCATACATCTCGCTAATAAATGTGGTTGTGTCATAACATTTGCACTATTTGTAAAATAAAGGTAAAACTCCATCACATTTATCAGGCTATCATGTGCTTGACACGTTCACTGTTTCGTTCTATTAATATATATAAAACGAAAGTAGCCTTGAGTTGACTTGACTTTTACAACAAAATATAAACACTGTCGGCTGTATCTTTCTCTCCCGTTTAGACATTTAAAGACACACAAAGGAAACCATACATTTGCTCCACGCAATGCTCATATCCTAGTGGGTCGCAATTGTTTTCAGTCCATCAATGGATCGTTTGTGACTGTGTATTCAATTTTGGTTGACATCACTGAGTGCCAATGACGTCATGGTGACGACATTTTTGAAATCGATTAAATCGTAGTACGGCTGTGTGCCTTTTTACTTTTTGTTTATTTAATGACGTTTCTTTAGACAATGATAATTGGATAAATATAATATTAGGTCCTTGTCTTTGTACACTTCAGTATATTGGGCTTGTCTTCGAAAAATATACATGACTCGGCAGAGCTTCGCCATGTATACCTCTCTCCAACTTGCCTAATATACTGAAGTATACAAAGACTGGGACCTAATATCATATATGTACACATTCAGGAAAAATATGATTATATTATAAAACAAAACTGCACGAATCGAAAAGTTGTTTGTTTCTATTTCTCCAATCATAACGAGTTGAATATAACTGGGTGTATGTAAGTTTGGTAATAAACATGGATTCATTTATATTGTGTCATTTGCCTATATCACTCTTTTACACAGAAAAGAAACTTGTTTGTGAGTGTGTATGTATCTCTGCAACAATATCAACTATGTTCAACTACCAGTGAGACCTTTATTCGTACAGACAACCAGAACAACAGTTGATACTATATAGTAAAGCAAAGTTACAGTGTCAGGTTACAATGTCTACTTACACTTTATGCTTTATTACCGATGAACATATCATGTCACACAGTTCTTTTGGAATCTTAGGCCCATCATACCATAAAATAACCATCAGCTTGATGTTATCACCCGGCCAAACGGAACGGTTTATATGTTGATAAGTTTGTCTAATAGTGGTAAGAGAATGAAACTCTCGTTAATATTGGTACGAACCACACTTCAACTACAGCAGACTCTCCAAATGGAGTTATTAGCCATTGATACAGAGTTTAGTATGTCAAGCTTACCAGAGTAACTAGATTCATTATCATGACATTGCGTCCAATACACTTTGAAAACCGCAAACATCAAGGAATCTACCAACAATAAAACGAAATTACAATATCTTTGTTCGTATAGATATAAGTCAGTACTTACAAGAATGTACCAAACGTTATAAGTGTATACCCTCCTACACGTGTATATTGAACTAATCTACGGGTACCAACACATCTTCTACTATTTGTTAGATCCTTCAGACACCAAGCACTGACCTAATACACTATTCAAATATGACTAAACATCTCCACAGGGAAATAAAAACGCAATAAAAGCAATGTTAAGTGAAGGAAACAAAAGGATTCATTGGCGTTTTATTACCTTATATACGGAATCTTATATATACCGGAATGACGGCAGTCGTAAAGTAATCCATAACAATGGTAGACAAACGAAGTGTAAACCAAACCATTCAAGCCACAAACAGACCATGTGGGAAATGGTTAAATCGGATATTAATAATACTTCAGCGAGGTTTCTTGATTTCATATTAGATTAAGAAACAAACAATATAAGCAGTGTGGGGTTAGAAAATAAATTTGACGAGTGAAGAGATATACGGAATATGATAACTAACTAGTGAATCACATTAATGCTGAGCCTGACATTTACAAGACAGATACTTTGAACGCACCATAAAGCAGTTTGTAGACAGGAACGTTAGAGGCCTTTTTACAGGAACAGGGTCTAAGAATAAACCAGCTATCAGCAATCAAATTAGATCGGAGTGCCCCTTACAAAATGTCACCATGCTGTTAACCAATACAACTCTCTCGATATCTAATTCAATCCAGACGGTTGAATAACTCCCGAATCGTGATAAACCCCAGGATAATAAACTTAATCTGTGAAGACAATAAACTCACCAATGGTTGTTTTAACCCCCAGACATCAAAAAACTTAAACTGTGATTTAAGGATACCTATAGTCAGCACACGTAGTACAGGGACATTATTATATAGTCAGTTGTGCAAGCAGTGCTTTGATTTCATAAGACCTTATTCCTATTTTCGAAATGTTAATTTTGTAAGAGTTAGCTCCTTTATTGGTAGGCATTGTTATAATGTGTATAAAGTAAAACGATTGAAATTGTGTTTATCCTAACTGTCAAGGACAATAATATAGGTCTGTGTTTACATGATATTAGACTTTCCTTTAACATATAGAAATGCTTTAGTGTTTTGCCAATCAGACTGTGCATGTCTACATAAAACAGTAAACATGGTAGTTTTCTGTTTTTAAATATGATGGAAATAGCTACCCAAAAGGGAGTGCACTAGTGTCAATGTACAGAGATGCCCCTCAAGCGAAACGAGGGAATGTCCTGGTGTTCATCTATGAACGTGTGCATTTATCGAAGCGTCTAGATTCTAGCTATACCCTGTGTACCATTGAGTTATAGTGTGACCTAACATTTACCAGACTGATCATGTCTATTTGATGGCACATAACTCAATTGTCTCTTCTTTACCGCTTGTTTTTCTCAGTCAATTCAGACAGTTGAACAACTCCAGAATCGTGATATAAAGATGTGAAATTGCAAACCATATGAGTGAATGGCGTCATTAATATGTGGTTAAGTTAACCCCTAAACGCCATGTAACACAGTGTCATTTGGAAGCAATATCAGACCAAAAACAACATTAAGTTGACCATACTCTGAGCCATTACCGGAAATTAGAAATGTTTCATAGAGTTCATCAACGTTATTCTCTTGTATATTTCTGTACATTTCTGTTAATTTCTGTATATTTCTGATAAAAAACAACTTATATCTACAAACATTAAAATATCGTAACTCGGTTGTTTAATCTCTGCAAACCCGACAGTGACCTAAGAGATACATCTTAACTACTCGACAATAACAATAACATATCGGCTTTGATTCATTTGCAGAACTGTTAAATTATAACCGTTTGAGGTAAACAGAAGATGCGACAAAACAACAAACAGTATGTTATTTAAGAAAGGTATCTTGTAACAGGTAATGATAGACGTAATTATAAAACTAACTTCAAATGACGTGTGATCTCTAGCGCAAGAAGCGCATGTGATACATCGTCACAGATAAACACTAGAGTTATAAGAAAGTCAAATCAAAGCAATGGGTTATAAGCTGCGAATGTTATCGTCTCTTGTTTAAACTTATATCAATAACATTGATCAACTACATTTGACAAGTTTGTACTTGAACATACAACATTTTCCATCCCCAAGTAAAACAAACAAGTAATCTAACACCACTAGATGTTACTAGATGTTACTAGATGTTACTAGATGTTACTAGATGTTACTAGATGTTACTAGATGTTACTAGATTTGACGTTAATAATATGTTGGACGGGGTTAAACAACGATCACTGAAACATTCGAACTACACTTATCAATATTTCTGTGTTTTTATATGAGGATCGGCGTTTTATTCTTCGCGTGGTTACGGCTTCATTTACTCTAGGGACGCTTTTAGGAGCAAATTGAGGGAAACATATTTCATTTAATTATTGCTTTTCAGAGAATAAATGTTTCAGGCAGTTAGATGTCCGCAGAACACACACCACTTGGACATGTTTGCTTCACGCATGTGTATCACTAAAAGCCAGCCTGAAGCATGGATGACCAATGTCTCTCTTAACACTCGTCACGTGACCGGCTCTTAGCATTAAACGGTGGACAATTAAATAGTGTGTACATGGACTCTAACGTTAAGTGGTATTCCAGTTATTTGCACGCGATGTCAAGATATGTTAACTTCGCTTTACATGTGTATGCACTTTTCCAATTTAAAATAAAGTACATATACGATCACACAATTAGCATTAAATCCGGGATATATACGTTGCTAACATCAATTTAGACATAAATATTAGGGATTGAATGTGCATGTTAATACTAAATATAGTATGACGTAGACGTCGACGTAATATACTTGTTAGTGTATAGTACGGGTATGTTTAAAGTTGTGTGTACTGTAGATTTAGGTCACACAGTAAGTTTTGTTATTATTTCACTTTCATACAAAGTTCATATAGATGTTATACACTTGGGAGGAAAGAGTTCACAACACAAATACAGGGTAACATGAACATAGATATCTCGTTATTAACTTGAAGGTTTGATCATTAATTAAAGCGAGTTAAGTAACATAATAAGTTAGATATGAGGATAATATCTGCTTATCATTCAGAGTCCATGGAGGGAATTACACTGAACAGCAACCCAAATAGATCCAATCTGAAAATCTACCATGCTATTATAATGCCACATAACGATGCGTTAACTATATATCTTTAACTATATATCTTTAACTATATATATTTAACTATATATCTTTAACTAGCGTGTTATAACTCTAACTATACGTTACCATGATCGATCTAGAAACTGTTATTCAGGCTCGTCAAAGTCCAAATAAGTATTTTCTTAACTAGTTTGATAATAGTTTATATGAAATGTACGTACTTTATAAATACTAAAACAATACAAGCTAGATATTGAGATATAAGAGGTTCTTCTTCTTCTTCTTCAGCGTTCCATTTATAGACATTTCCATTACATCGATAGTACGTAGACATCCGGTTCTCACCCCGCCTGCCGGCCGATGTCTTCCGATTTCGAAGGTATTCGTGGGTGTCATTTCGGAATTTTCCTTTTCCTATATGGACTATTTTTCTCGTTCATGCCCTCCATCTGGTCGGGTTTGATGTCGAGGTTCACGCCCTTCATCTGGTCGGGTTT
>ENA-OREC01000854-OREC01000854.1-marine-metagenome-genome-assembly--contig:-NODE-854-length-13763-cov-12.949291_pt1 | contig 13763 bp, 2 predicted proteins | sample MGYA00248626_ERZ508543 | MGnify/ENA primary metagenome ERZ508543 (study PRJEB26211, sample SAMN05518279) | marine metagenome | isolation source: Puget Sound, Washington, USA | host: Bankia setacea... | reverse complement strand
AACATTGTTTCATATAAATAGTTCCTTCAAGGCAATGTAAAGTTGAAAGCTGGCAATATACATCATAGTGTTGTTTTGGTAACACGCGTTTAGATAATACGAGCAAATTGTAAATACCAACATGTATCTGACAAATCACCATGTAGAACACGTTTATCAATTAGTTGCATTAACTCACGTTTCATTATTCAATAAAGTCATCAGAGCACACAGTTTGGGAGATTGTTATTTGATCTTATGTTTATATATTGGTATGAATATGCATATTACACACGTATCACTCATTAAAACGATGCTTGTTGTACGAATATTGAAGACCGTATCTGTCAACACATTCAAATACACCAATCTATGTATACACGTAATTGCTGTTAAGATTCTCGTCTGTTCGGAACTGTTGTATTTTATGTCCGTGAGTGTTCGTGCTATGATTCAGAAGAATAGATGTAAATGATTACCACTGCCCTTGAACCAAACTTGTCATGTACAACCGTAAATACTAACTACAATACGAGAGTTCTAAAGATACATATACTCAAGAGTTCAAGGTAAGGTTCACTTGCTATCTATCTCCAGGGACTCAATTCATGATGTAGGTCCAGTGTACGTGAGGTCCATTTCTGTTATCTAGTAGTGACTTAGACTTATAACCCTTAGATGGTAGTTCCTCTTCTCTTGAATATACCCCTTAGAATCTTCACACTTATCATTGGAATACTGAAAATGATTGTTATTAATATAATAAGCCCGCTGATAAATTAAAGGTCATCATTGGGTCCCCAGGCTATTCACAGTGGTGTTATAAGAAGCCTCGTGCCAATGATGATGAAGGTATATACACATCTGACGAATCATATGATATTTACACGAGTTCTAATATAAAGACCACATACGCTAAAGGATATAAGTATAGTCATGATAATAACACTCACATGACAACCACTTGGCATTATAAATACATTCCTGCATTGGCAACATGTATGACTATGCTAAACAAATACAGACTTAGACGTGTGTTTTGGTATGAAGACAGTGCTGGTCTATGTAACGGTATATGTGTGTTCACTGTTCTTTGATTTTTGTTTTTGGTTTATGACGGAAATTATATAACGACCTTCGATACTCAATACTATATGTCCAACGTATCAAATGTCAAACCAGAAGATTTCTGTTATAGGATGGAAATAAGGACTGACATTTTGAGAATTCTACTAAGTGTACGGCTATAATGCGTATATTATACATGTACAATATAGAAGCTTACTAAAATATGTTTACTACAAGTTCAAGTTCAAGTTCTTTATTCGTCAAGGTAACATTGTTACAACATACATATATGTATATATACAATAAGCAAAACAATGATACATATAACGGTGAAAGCAATGAAGGTAAAGTACATTTACAGAACATGTGTTAATGTTACATGGGGTCAGACGGGTGTTATGTAGGAAACCCCATGACATGTATTGTTATGTGAAATCATGGCCCCTTATATACGACCATACATGTATCCTAACCACTCAGTAAATCAGTAACACGAGTTAGTTAGTCATCATTAAATATTCATTGAAACTAATAATCCAATTTCACACATTGTTCATCGTTTTTCGAGTCTTTGGTCAGAAATATGTTGGATCTATTTGAAATCTCAAGAGACTCGTAACAAACGATAACCTTAGGAGACCAAGTCTAAGGCAACGATGTTCATTTGCTCGTTTAGCACCACGTATGCTCGCTCATGAATAATTGATAAGTGAGCAAATGAGTATGCAGTTGTTGAGAACTCTTTGTTTTCTATGGTTATACGTAGCAATGTAAATCAGCTTTAAACCAGTTCGTCTTTGTTTTCAGGCCCGACTGTCCTGCTGAAGCCACGGGTTGTAACCAATGAAAAATGTCTCGCTGATGAGTTACAGGAAGCACTTACGCGACCAAATGTAGACACCGGGAGTTCAGAAGACGATGCCTATTGTCAAGGAGCAAACACAAACACACAAATGGTCTATCCAAAATATAGTTGTAAATATTTGGAGGAACTTAAAATCGTGAGGTTTAACTCTGTTTCCAAAAATACCCGGGCCTACTTGAAGACGGACAATATGTATTTGAAAGAGGACTCTTGTGGACAGGATAATTGTGATCAGCAGACGACAGTAAAGTCGTGTGATGTGGACGATGTATGTAGTGGCGCAGGAGGAGAAGAAGGTGGAGATGGTAAGCTACTGAATGTTGTCATTGTGCAAGCAAGGAGATATACAGTGAGATTAGTACATTGTTAGTTTTGAAGACGCGATGTAGATACTACTATATAAAATATCATTTTTTAAAACAACAAAAGAACTGTTTTCATATCATGCAGCTCAAGTACATCAGGAATTCGATACATACGTGTGTTCATAACGTGCCACGTAGCAATACTCAAATTATGACTCGTATAAGCGTCTACGATGTGAAGAGAAAACCTATATTTGGAAGGTTATCAACCATAACACCATACTCATGTTTACCAGATTTAGTTATATAGGAGTGCACGTTTTTATTGAGCTAATGGAAAATTGATTAATCATATTGCCTTTGTCCCATTTATCTTCACATTGAATTGAACTTTGTCAAGAGGTATATATGTATATACGTCACGGTATTTGGTACTAGATGGGAACGCCAATACTTGAACTGCAAGCAACCTCTCCATGTAGTATTAGCCTTCAGCCTTTAGTGGAAGAACGGCTGATGTCTGTCAATAGCAAATCATGTTTATCCTCGACCGACAGGCAGTGCATAAGAATTGATTTCGAAATATTCAACGGCACGAAAAAGTAAACAAATGAGGCGATAGTAAAACAGAGCGTGCTATTACGTAGAGACGATCTCAGACATCACTGTTCCGTTTGAAAGAGGCATAAGTCGACCGAATACTAATTTGTGGACCGACTATCAATATAACTAAAATATTCTGGCACGATATCACATAAAAACAAAGTCGACTATTAAATAATAATGCCTGATCGTGACTGAAAGGAAATCTTGACAAAAAGAACCTATTTTTCGGCAAATTGCAAACAAACTATACTAAAGAGTCTAAACATTACGAGTGAAAGTCAGCAGTATCCGGGTAGTATTATAACATAGAGATCTTCATTGTTCTGTTGCTACAAAACCACCGTGTTTCGATAACAGTTGAGTTTACTCTTCAAACATTGCTCTGGTTAGTATCGATGTTATATTACCTGGAATAATAACTGATAATGGGATGGTTCGGGTAGGTTGTTACAGACACTTGTATAGGGATGGTTCGGGTAGGTTGTTACAGACACTTGTATTGGGATGGTTCGGGTAGGTTGTAACAGACACTTGTATTGGGATGGTTCGGGTAGGTTGTTACAGACACTTGTATTGGAATGGTTCGGGTAGGTTGTTACAGACACTTTTATTGGGATGGTTCGGGTAGGTTGTTACAGACACTTGTATTGGGATGGTTCGGGTAGGTTGTTACAGACACTTGTAATGGGATGGTTCGGGTAGGTTGTTACAGACACATGTATACATTGGCTGCTTACATATGGTACATTGGGTGCAGTAACGTCTACAACATTACAAACGTGTATATGTCACACTACTGAGTACAAGCACTAATACGAATTACAACAGATATTGACCGAGTCAATGAGAGATGAAAACAGGGTTAAAGAAAAAACAAAACAAATAACAACACAAATTGGACTTTAGCCATGCCCCTCCTATAGACTGGTTGCAGTTGTTTATCGATACCAGTCGTAGTGGGTTAGATATTATTCAGTAAACAAAGTGAAGAGTAATGGCATACAAAGCTCTTAGGACACATAGAATTTCTCCTCAGTCTACGCCAAAGTTTAGTTAATATATTCTCATAAACTATTTACTTGAAGGTGGACGTAAGATTCACTTCCAAATGTTGTCAACATGTCCTTCCGTCTTATATGTGTGTCCATTGCAAATACTCTGTGTCATGTTTTTCACTGGTATATTACGTGTGCAGCTAGGGTATTTTATACCATTTAGAAATCACATACATGCATCGACTGCTTAAAAACAGTTCACCACAGTCCGTATAGTGTCAAGTTGGCTTTTCGTCGCTACAATTTCAAGAGAGAAACTGCGTTAACTGTAGGTGAGACCGCTGTCTGATAAAACAACACAAAACAACACATAGCCACTTAATTTGCTTGTCAGCCATTTCACAGGCGCCCGTGATATTTAAACAGTTTAGCAGTATGAACGAGGACTAATTACCAAAAATACTTCTGGATCGCTTTTCGCTAACATGTGCGTAAACAGTGCAATTAGCACCAATGTTGTGTTATTTGGTTCCACAGACAACTTGCTTGCCCTCTTAAAGAGATTCAATAAATGTAAAATATCATCTCATAGTTGTTGTATTCTCTCTGGAAATAACAAGGGCGTTTTATTAGGGACACTTTCCCTGAAATTAATTGTTCTGTTAAATTTTACAAATTTGGTTTTAGCTAATTTGTATTGAAGTAATTAAAACGTTCAGAAAATCACAATGTCAAAGCTATGTTATATGGGAAAACGTTCATAACATCTATGCACAGTTACCCATCTTCAAACGTATGTAAAAAAGTATAATAGTATGACTATAGGTGAATATATGTCGTAAACAATGAACTAACATACTTCACGATATTTCCCAAATTATTCCCGAATTATTCCCGAGTTATTAATATGTTACTTGGAGACACACCTACCTCTGGGCACCCTCGTGGCATTTACGACATCATTCTCTCTGGGGGAATATGTAATGTATGGTGTATGAGGGCATACACGTAATTGTAAGCACCATTACCACTTAGTTACCACCTGAATCTCTACAAGTAACGACATGCACTGGTTGAAAAGTTCAGTAAACATTCGGACATTCACGAAAACAAAATTACCCTTGAAAGCTTTCCTCTCGTTTCTGTAGAAGTGTTAAATTAACTCTCAGTCGTTGTTTATAGGTGGTCAGCATGAGAGTCAGGTCATTCAGAGAGAGCACAAACATTTACACGAAAATTCCGACCAGTTTGTACGAATTGAAAACCATATAATATAATACATATCAACACATAACGTACAAGTATTAGGGCTCAGTACATGCCCATGATTCACTATTTGTCACTTCTATTGTCTCAGGCTAGTATCACATGGCTGTATAATAGAAATATAATTCCGTGCATTTGTAAGTCTATCGTTTAAGAGTTAACAGTATTTTACATACGATCTGCCTTAAGGATGTACTGTTAAGGAGGTTGTACATCTACCTTCAGTTTCAGTTTGTCTTCTACCGAAAGGAAACAGTTTAGAAAAGAGAAACAAACGGTTGACCCACACCTGAAGTTTAAATACATGTTGCTCGACCAGTTTAACCTATTTGAAAACATATTGTAGAGTTTTTATTTGTGTATTTGTTCAAGAATATTTCGTTTTCCTTATTTAACTAAGGTAATTTACATCAATTATGCCAACTGTTGTTATTCATTAACTATTTTTCAGACTTCCGGCGGACGGGCACGTGTTTCCCGAGCAAGAACTACCAGGAGCTCGTGGTTACACACAGAGGCATGCACCGCTTTATACCTCGACACAAAGACGAACTGGCCATAGAGATTGGTGACCCTATACACGTCGTACGGACAGACGATGACCTCTGGTGTGAAGGTACGTTACCATGGTTACACATAATATATATAAGAACGAGTATTCCATTAGCACAGTTTCTTAGATATGTAAATGTTTATCATTACCTTTGGAACATATGCTACAAATGCTCCTGGAAACACTTATATTGCAATTTGTCAAAGCATGCCAGTAAATCGTTGAGGTTCTCGGTTTTAACTTATATTTTCACATGGAGTAAGGTTGAGATTTCCCGTAAATGTTTTTTGTGTGTAATACATGTATAAATTAATCAAGTATATAAGCAAATCACTTTAAACCTTGATGACACCTGACCAACACAAGTATAGGCGTATGCGTCTGGCTGATTGTTAGCTATAGAGATCAATATAACGAGTTATTCAGGGAAGTTTTCCAATCACATCTAACCTTATTGCCTATATATTTATAAGAGACTTCTAATCTATACACCGTCTGTTATTCCACTGTCTCTACATTTGTGTTCGCTTGAGTCAATAACTACACAAGTTCTACAAAGCGTGGGCATACATCCCCATCCCAGTGGTACTGCACCTGACGTCATATTGGGTTCCTATACCACAACGGTCGAACATGGGAGGAAAATATTGAATGAATTAAATCAGGCCTGTGAAATGTAAAAGTCATCACGTTATTGGATTATGAAATTATAGCTTACATTATAGCGATGTACATAACTCTGGTCCATTTCCATAACTGTATCGTTAATCATCAACTTAATCATTATCATAATACTCTTATTATCAGCATCAACATGGTCGTCGTCGTCGTCTTCATCTTTTGTCTTTTACGTTGTTATTACTAGAGTCTATGTCAAGAAACAACAATACGTCGTCATCATCAGCATCGTCCTTCATCATCATGCTCATTATAATCGTCATCACCGTTGTTGTCGACTATATAACGTCGTCATCAATATATCGTTATCAAGACACGTCTCCTAGTCGTCGTTGTGTCTGTTTAGTTCTATGTTAATTAAGCTATTAACTCACTAAGCTATAAACCAAATGATTCATTTCAGGAGTCAACCTGCGATCTAACCTAAGAGGTATCTTCCCGTCAATGTACGCCACAGATCTTGCTTTCCTTGAAGATGAGGAAGGTACGTTACAGTTACTATTGTTGATTCTAGATTTTTGGTTTGATGGTTGTCGGGGCTTCAATATTTCAATCCGTATACAATCTTTTTTCTAGCAGAGGCACGAGTTACAGGAAAACTTACCACCTCCTTTGTCAAGATGCATTAAACAGTTCATTTATTTTATTGTAAGAACGTCCATCAGCTTCGTAATATATCTATCAGTGTCGTGCTTTGATTGGACTAACTATTCTGTCATTGTCCAATTACTTTGAGCGATTACACTTTTTGGCTAAAGACGTTCGTTCAACAGCTGTGACTGACAGCTCTGATTTGTCATGTTAATAACACGTCATGTCATTGAACAATGGTCAAGCAATTTCAGAACAAGGAAAATGATTATGGTGTTTATTGGGCATCGGAAAATGCTCCTCTTGAACCATGCTCCCGGTGCAAGTACGTCATATATGTATTTTGATTTCCTATAAAGGTTTGTGTGAATTTTAGAACGTTTATATGTTTGTGTCGTTACTTTTTACAGAAGACAATGGCTGTTCCAAGTTCTTCCTGCGATTTCTCGGTTCTGTAGAAGTAAACTACCACAAAGGTGACGAGGTTCTATGTCAGGCCATCAATAAGGTAATATCTGGTAACGCAGTTATGGTCCAAGCCATTTGACAGGATTAATCACCAAATGTCTCGTTTTGGGACACCGTAATACACTTAGTCAATCCAAGTTAATTTCCTGATGTCATTAACAGACTTGCCATATGTCTTCAGGAACAATTAACCGTCGACTAGTGAGGCTTAGATAGACCAAAATAAAGAGTAATGTTTTAAAAAGACGATATACCGGTTAAATGAACTCTTCTATTTTGACTGAATTGAAACTGTGTGCAACATAATTGGTATACGTGGCACGATGCCTAAGAATAAACATGTAGTCTGTCCATACCATTTAACTATGATCTTTCTCAAACCATAATCAATTCAATTAACTAGAGGCTAGGCTCTCTTTTTGGTGATTCTTACTAAACATAAGTGCACGGTGTTTAAGTAAAACGATCACTTGATTGTATTGTTTGTGTTTATGGTGACGCACTAGATAAACAAACCTGACACAGACACGTCACTAAAAGACAATACACATGTAGTTTAGAAGTTCAATATTTAGCTTTATAAAACTGAATTTAAGGTATCGTCTGTTACGCAACAACATCCATTTTAGAGTATTTCAACTTAGCTTCTAATCAAAAAGTAAATAACGCGGTGGTGTATTTCTTGTAGGTGGCGCTATCACGACGTTCAGTAAAGACGTCACTTCCGCCCCCAGTATGTACGGTGGAAATCAGCCAGTACGGTATACGCATGCTAGACAAAAGTACAACAGGGGTAAGTAACTCGGGATCTCTTTTATAGCAGGTTTTTACATAAAGAGAAACACTATTCTGTGGGCGGAATTATGTAATTATGGACTAGTGTAAGGACATGATTTACTGTAAGGCTACACTATCATTAAACTAATCTGTATCAAACGTCTTAAGATACCCATGTCGTATTTCCTGATACACGTTTCACATGAGAGTCATGCCCTTCATATTTATGTTTCAGCATGAGGAAGAAGAAACGTTCACACATTTCTTTGCACTGAAAAATATCACATTCTGTGGTCATCATCCTAGAAATGAAAGGTATATATCTCCACATAACTTTAATAATTTGTCATTGGTTTCCGATACAACCTGTCAGTCCTATCGGAATAACTCATACTAATTAATGACTCAATGACATATCTAGGCCACACTCATTAACGTTTAGAAAAGAGAGGAATATACATAACAACCATTGTATACTTGGTGACATCAACGTTATTTTACGAATGTAGCTTTTAACATTGTAATGGCTGAATTTAGTTGGTAAAGAACTTAGAGGAGCTCAGTTGCACAGTGGTTAGTACGTATGCCTTCTAATCGGTGGATGCCTGTCAGGCGTCAAAGGCTCTCGTAGTTTCATTAAACAAGCAATTCTGCACTCATTAATCATGACTGTTTTGCTCCAAGATCAGATTAGAGCGGGAATTACATTTTTGAATAGCTTGTTTCATAATCAAACTAAACTTATTTAGTATAAACTAAATAACCTAAAAATCAGCAATGCACGCGTTTAGATCCCGTTAGTAGCACTCAGTATGCCGTTGTATATGTTTGCAGGTATTTTGGTTTTATAACGAAGCACCCTAACCAGTATAGGTATGCATGTCACGTGTTCCTTGGAGAAAAGTCCACCAGATCTGTCTCAGACGCCATGGGGTAAGGCTTTACACATCCCAAATTGATCGGTCTTCGAAATTTCTTATGCATTCATGTGATAACTGTATAAGAGAGACAACCCAAATAACAGTTTGGTAGAACTGTTTTGAGCTGGTAAACGTACGGCAGACGTTATTTCATATGCTGCCGTGACATTCGATTCGGTGTTCATCCTAAGGCATATTTGCATAAATCAAAGTTCACGAGTTTACAGCTTCTTTTTTTGTTTATGTTGTTTTTTCGTTTGTGGAAACTTCTTGCCATGATATTATTTCTTATTGCTACATATAACCAGGTAACATAAGTCTACGAAGGAATGAGCCATTATTATTCTATGATAACACTTTACAATCACGGTCGTTCATAAAAGCCTTCAAAGGTGACATGTATTTACTTTTTCATTGCAGTCAAGCTTTCAAACGATTTTACCAGGAGTACATGGCTTTTACACATCCCACAGAGGACATCTATATGGAATAGAGTTGTCGTCTGCTGGTTAGGCCGACAAGCGGGAACAACATCTTACATGAATTGCTAAATAGGACAAAGTTTTACTGGATACACTGCCATTGTTACGTGTTCTTCAGATTGAGCGTTCACACAACTAGGACGAGACAATGATCAATGAACCTTTCGAGTTGTTAATGTAGTCCATGTAGACTGCCCTACCCGAACGAAAGGTTTTCATTTAGGACTTCCGTCGCCGTTAATGTCTTTGTGTTAGGTTCTTTTTTATGCTTCCAAAATCAGTTCCAGTTTCCCTGACAACCAACCGTCTCGTTACAATTACATGTTTCAGTAAGTCAAGGGTGTCACAGTACTGGTGGATACACTGCAGGACTCGTTGAAAGTTGGAGCTTGATGTCAGTCAATTTAAGATTACTGCCATCTTACATCTCGTGTCGCGGGTTATGGAATGAGGCTGAAACATTCATGTATTGCCTTATATATGTGTATAATTGGTTGTGTTAAGAACAAGATGGAAACTCAAATTTTCCGTATGAAGATTGTCTAAAGATGCTATTTGTATCAGGATTTGATTGTATGTTAACTTGGCAATCATATATAGAAGATACAAGTCTTTGGACAGAGATGTATAAACACGACTTACGATCTGCAGTTGAGAATGTTTCACAAAGCAAATGATGTACTTACTTTATGAACTTGAAGTTCATATATTGAAGGTACATGAACATTAGATGATGAATATATACACAACTTAAATGTAAGGTCTGCGAGAATTCCTCACAATGACTTGGTGATACTTAATCTGTATTGTCACTGATTACAGTTATGTTAAACAGGAAATAAAGTAACAAAGAGTTTCCTTCTGTGACAGTGTTGATACATTATGACATGTGTTTGCGTTACAGCTATGTTTCTTTGTTAACTAAATGATTGTTTCTAAGGTACAGTTATGTGCCGTTCCATGACTGTTTCTAAGTTACAGCTATTTGCCGTTCCATGACTGTTTCTAAGTTACAGATATGTGCCGTTCCATGACTGTTTCTAAGTTACAGCTATGTGCCGTTCCATGACTGGTTCTAAGTTACAGCTATGTGCCGTTCCATGATTGTTTCTAAGTTATAGTTATGTGTCGTTCCACGACTGTTTCTAAGTTACAGATATGTGCAGTTCCACGACTGTTTCTAAGTTACAGCTATGTGCCGTTCCACGAGTGTGTCTAAGTTACAGCTATGTGCCGTTCCACGACTGTTTCTAAGTTACAGCTATGTGCCGTTCCACGACTGTTTCTAAGTTACAGCTATGTGCCGTTCCATGACTGTTTCTAAGTTACAGCAATGTGCCGTTCCACGACTGTTTCTAAGTTACAGCTATGTGCCGTTCCATGTGTTCATCATTGCTATAATTGTTCTGGCTATAATCACATTGTTTCCATAGTGCTGATATTGAATCAAGTAACATGATTATTATACTGTTTTAAAATATCTGGTGTAAATAATTATTCAGATTATTGTAATAAAACACGCCAAAGATCTAATTTCAAGACTTGTGCTTTCGTCTCTACGATCAGTTACAATCCCACTACACCTTAGTCTATATCATACTAAGAAGATAATACATGTTTACAAACACTGACAATATACCAGCAGTTAACATTCAATAAACAATGCAACATTTGAACACAAAGTGAGTGTTAACATTACAGAAGATTGTGTTTCATGTTAGCAGTTACCGTAACAATTTAATTCTCTTAGCAAATCCATGACGTGTAGCGAATCCATGACTTGTAGCAAATCCATGAAGTGTGAAAGCTAGAAAAGTACTCTCTTGTGGTCCAATTTTATTAATATGCAACACTGATTTAATAATAATTATCTTTATTTCAGTTTGATTGAGAAAGAAACCATTCTACTTATCAATATCTTGCTTGAATCTTTTCCTTGAACAAACCAGTACTAAGCAATTGCTTAATGAAAGAACATGGCCACTTGATTGGATTCAAAGCAATTTATCCAACAATTCATTGAATATTGCATCTCACAAGCCTCAAGAAAGACTTCAGATGCAATGATTTACTTACATATAAAACAATACAGCAGTAGATAGTGGAACTTTCACACAAGCAATGAGGAACACAAATAAGAACAATTATGGAATGGATTATTACTTTTTATTTTCATTTCACCTTTATGTTGTATCTTAACTACTAGTACATAGTACACAGTAACAAATAATGAACTAGAGAGGTGTGACTAATGACAGTAAGGTAACACATAGTAGAAAACACACTCACCTGTCACTAACCAGTACTAGATGATGGAGGCATTTACTATCAGTAGTAACAACATAGTACAATGAATATCTCTTCTCTAACACCGATAACACTAGACTCAAATAAATGACTACATTATCATCATACATTGTAAAGATAGTTAATGGCTGACATTATCTGAGCAATCCATGACAAATCACACACTTACCAATGACTGACATTACCTGTGTAATCAATGACTGACATTACCTGTGTAATCAATGACTGACATTATCTGAGCAATCAATGACAAACACACAGAAATCCAAGACATATCACACAATTAACCTGTCACAAATGACTGACATTACCTGTGTAATCAATGACTGACATTACCTGTGTAATCAATGACTGACATTATCTGAGCAATCAATGACAAACACACAGAAATCCAAGACATATCACACAATTAACCTGTCACAAATGACTGACATTACCTGTGTAATCAATGACTGACATTACATGTGTAATCAATGACGAACTAGGCATAAATCAATGCAAACATTAACTGTGTAATCAATGACAAATCACAGAAATCCATGATAGATCACACACTTACTAATGACTGACATTACCTGTGTAATCAATTAAGAGTTACATTGTGATCTATCTCTTCTAGTAGCAAATGTAATGATTCAAGTGAAATAAGTGAATCAACCATACCTGATCGAAATGACATATCAAAGGATGAAAGGAATCAAAATGACATATCAAAGGATGAAAGGAATCAGAAAAGTCGTAATAATAACATACACAATCACACTTCACTCATTTTATCATGTTTTCATAACTATTTTTCCTGATCAATACATATGAAATATACAAATTCAAAAAGTCATTATATGATATTAAAAACAAAACAAATGATCACACATGCAACAAGATAAGTGACAGTCAAAATATTCATATATACATTTACAACACATAGCAGCATTTTTTATGATCAAATACAGATAAATATGTATTACAATAGACTACATCCAAATAACTAATAGGATCTATAAATACATTTTAATTATTCTATTTTACATTATACAGGTACGTGAACAATAGGGTTTAAGCAGATATAAAGCCATTTTATGATAAACTGAGCTTAATGACATAACGAAAACTGAACACCTGCACAGACCTGTTCAGTGTTGAGTGACTTTTGACGTTTACATAATGTCCATGGAGTTAACATGAACAAATGCATATGGAGTATTTGTAATCTTTTACACACATTTGTAGAAATTAAAAAAAAAATGTATCATACTTTAAAAATGACTCTTGTTTGAACATCATCTTAAAAATGCAGTGATTGTAAGAAAATAAAACAATTAAACATTTTGAATAGTTGAATATATATACATGTAGAACATTGCAATTCTGATATAAATACTGATAGTATATGTCTGCAATATATCATGAGAGTGTTTGAAATTTAGTTTGTAGTTTAGTATTCAACCCTACGTTAGTGAGTTGGAAAAAGAGAGCAAAACCCCCCCATATAAACCATTTCTCTGCAGCTTAAATCAATGCCCAAATGAAATAAATGCATATATTAGAGTGCTCTCTAATCGTACCAGACTTTCCCCTGTACCAACACTTACCAACACAATAACAACATTTGAGCTCTCAAAATGTTGATAAAAGTGTAACAATAAATACTACTGCTTTATCCAAATTCCAGACAGATAATTAACAAGCACAACACTGAGGACAAGAGAATTCAATGCAGCATAGCTCTATCTGCTTCTCTATTCAATAGCATTTACAACAAGCTTTTTATCACTAATCAAAGGATAACAGTTTGTACCAGTAATACACATAACAGATGCATACCATTTAATGCACAGTACAGATGCATACCGTTTAATGCACAGTACAGATGCATACCGTTTAATGCACAGTACAGATGCAT
>ENA-OREC01000853-OREC01000853.1-marine-metagenome-genome-assembly--contig:-NODE-853-length-13763-cov-13.844220_pt1 | contig 13763 bp, 8 predicted proteins | sample MGYA00248626_ERZ508543 | MGnify/ENA primary metagenome ERZ508543 (study PRJEB26211, sample SAMN05518279) | marine metagenome | isolation source: Puget Sound, Washington, USA | host: Bankia setacea... | reverse complement strand
CCTTTATCATCACCTCTGCTTTTCTCTCTCTCTCTCTCTCTCTCTCTCTCTCTCACTCTTTCTCTCTATCTCTCTCTCACAAGTCAACACTAAATGAAGTGCAGACAAACAATCTCCGAGGTGGTATACAGCGATCAAAGCTATCCTCGACATCGTATCATGGCCAGATCTCAGGAGTGTGACGAGGTGGCGACCTTCACACTCTACACGGGGCACTTGATTGATGACTTACTCACACTGATATATCTAAGCTTCTTCGTTGATTTCGTCTTTCCGGGCTGTCATGCAATGCAAAACGGATTTATCTCTAGTTAGACTATATTGTACGGAGTTATACAAGATACTAAAACAAGAAGGGTCGTACTCAATCAAACTGTGTGTTTTATCCTGATTGATCTTCTACATGTATCTCTTCTACTATCAGACAGCAAACCGTTTCTAATCGATCCAATCAATGTAACGTGCACTTGTTTCTATCCTGTCTGGAATGTGCTCCAGCTAGGTGACAGCTTGGTAAGCCTGCATCGTTCTAACTACAGACGTCAACACGTACATTGTGTGAGTATACGTATAGCTCATTTAGACCGACACATGTCTTGTAAAACTTGGCTTGGAGTAACTAAAACTACATGTATATGAACTTTTAAACACTAACCCAGTACAGCAACTACTGTTCGTAGCCTAACCTGCATCGAGATTTCAATACATATATATGTTTTATGGTCATTTGAATGGTTTGTCTTTAAGCCGTCATAACGCTGTCCTTGTTGAAACTCGACTTGCACTTTTCAGATTAGTATGAGTAGATTTTACCACCCGCGATAATTCGTTCACTAATACACTAGACTCTCGCAAGTCCGTGTTTTCATGTTTTAACCGTTACATTACCAATCAAAAGTACCATTTACAAACTTTTAAATCTCTTTTAGTCCTCTAATCTTGGTATTTAACTGGCACGTTTACACTTTAAACAGAGCAGAAAAATAGTTGAATACAAAAATACCCACACCTCTTACATCACATTACCCATCAATGAGGAGGCATTCACCTATTCGTTCATCCAATATTTATTTTGTATTTATATCAAAACTGACTGCGGTTTGTATTGATATTTAGATAGTGTGATTCTATTAACCTAAACCTAGATTACAAATGAGAACGTATCTACGAGAATAAGACGGACTTGCTTCATACTTCAAACTCACTGGTAGTGCTGGTAGAGAGTTACTGTAAGAAGACACGAACGGTATTAGTATTTGTTCCTTCAAAGCCACCGCTGATGTGTGAAATGCATTTACCAACGTCATATATACAATGAATTTAGAAGAAAACACACAAAAAACAGTATTATTGGAAAATATCGAATATGCCCAAATGTATAGATCTTATGACATCAGAAAATGAAATTAAAATAAGAAATTTAGCAATAATGTTTATTATGAACACATTATATTGTGAATAATTATGCCCCTCATGATTTCTTGTATTCAATTTATAGTTTTTGATTTTAATTGTATCTATGTTTCATGTATATATGTATGTGAGAATAATATGGTTAAAAACAATCAATAAACATTAGACGAGATGAACTTTGAGTCTAAATACAAAACATATGTTATACTAGTTTCTAACTATACCTATGCGCGCTGTTAAACACACATGCTATAAGTAAACATTGACTTGGTTTACGGGTTTTTTCTTTATTAAAACAATATCCGTACCATATATGCATTATACCACCAAAAAGATCACTGAACTACCGTCATCACTGTTTAGTATTTACTCAGTTGTCTCCCGTGTTTTGGGTGTACCGTTTTATAGTCTTAAATGAAGTTGGGGAGAAACAACGTATACAATACAAAAAGGATGACATTGTATTGAGTTAGTAACTGCTAGTTGTATTTGTTCTTCAAAAAATATACACTAAACATACTGCATTTGTAAGCAAACATAGAATTGTGGATTGCATAGTTTGGTAACACATAACGAAATATGAACGTATGTAAACAAAAATGCTTTCAATGGCAAAGAAATGCATTTTCCTAGATGCATATCTTACTCACATTTATCTAATACGGTTTGATCCTTTGAAACATATGGGAGAACATTTCTGATTTAATTCATTTCACCATCGACTATACCAATATTTATGCATTAAAGGGACGTTACTCTTAGTGATGTTCTTACATAGTATGACCATTGAGTTATCTCACTTTGTTATTTATCTAGTAAACGGACCGTTTCATCAGTACTTAGACCTACACTACGAATAACGACTGCTGTAATAACGGTAACGTAGTCCTGCCTTATTGTGATGGTTTAAATAACATTGAAGATACGTTTCTATTCGTAATACACAGTAGATTACTCTTTCTGAACACTATGTATCGGATCCCCGTCCTGTTTCCATAAACAGTTAGCCTAGTTCGGGTATTAGTAATACAATGACAGAACAGAAAATAACTTTAGTTCAAAGTGTTCATACATTCATTATAGTGTGTATCAGAGTGTGCGCTGTGGACTTTAAATTGACGAAGGTATGCAGTGTATACTCAACGTACAAGTATATCAACACGTGTTGTCAATATAGACTTCCTTATAGAGAAACAAATCATTAACAACTTAAACGGGTATGTCTATTGTAAATGCCTTGCAGATTTCAATAGATCAACAAATAAAGCATTCTAGCTTGAACGCATACCAGGTAAAAATCGTTGCATACATTTTCTCTAAAATAATTGACTTCGAGCTGGAGTTTATGTTGAAGGGTACAGACACTGAGGATAGTTTTATTTATAAAGAGTATGCATAAGTGGAGAACAACCCAAAGAAACTACATGCAGGGTTCTGGAATTGCGTTTTATGTGAGTTATATGTGAGTCTAGAACCATGTATGCAGTCACAATGGACAGAGCTTGAACATACGATTTCAACCATACCAAATACTCAAAATCGTTAAAAATCGACTTACGAGGTTTTAGAAATAAGCCGTCGAACTATTAAATATTAACACATGTGTAAATGAATTCAATTACAAGTAGATTAGTCACGAAATGATTGTTGTTAGAAAATCTGCCATCTATCATCTGCAATCTTCATCAACGTATTGTTAAAATGGTAAAAACTGTACTTAACAACCGAGTTACCTTTTACGTTTTGACATTAACAGGAAATCAATAACGATTGTCATTCAAATTTAGAACAGGTGCATGCTTACATTACTGAACTTTACTGGACAAACCTTATAATTGTTGGGCGTTAATATTGACATGTATGATCTCCATAAACTACAATTCAAAGAAAGTGCTCCTGACATGTTTAAACATTGAGCACGAGCAGTGTATGCAGTTCTCAATCAATATTCAAGGTAAACAATCTCACATTCACAGCAACTAATACAAGACCACGGCAATACATACTAAAGAAACGTGGGTCGTAGTTCTAGTTGACTGAATGAACATTATTGATAACTTTCTCTTTGAATTAGTTATATGATATTGTTCTTGTTAATCACATTTCCTTTTGTTTATGTTTGTGTATTTTGGGGGCTGGAGGCCTTTCATTACAATTATGGTGAATAAATATTGACCCTTGATTAAAAGCAACACCTATCCAAAACTAACCGCAGTGAATGTACGAACATCCTATTTGATACATGATGTACTTGATACGTTCACAACTGTGTAACAATGTAGTACTCGTACAGCATGTATAACACATCACATAGCATAAATAACGATACGAGAAACATGTTAACAAACAACAGAGATTAAAAGACAGAACTTACCATCTTGTAGTCGGTATCCAAGGAGGCATATAGAGGTCTCTTGTCCCAGTGCATTACCTCTCTCATTCGTTTAGTCTCGTCTTGACCCAGGGGCGCGGCAGGGGGTTCTTCAAAATGGAACCTGAACGCCTCGCGGGTCGGGTACGTATACCGCTTATTCATCCACATGACGTCACCTGTGGGTTGTGGGTACCCTTATTAGTGATACGTTGATAAAAGACTGAAGAAAAAAATTAGATAAATAAATAACTTTTAGTTAAAGAAGATAACAAAACAAAGATTTACACAATAGCGTTCATCCGAGAAAAAAAACGGTCTTCTATAGATAATTAACATATTTTTTCAATGATGTACAGAAAACAAACAGGCATACATCAACATGCACACGCACACTCTCTTTAACAAGCAACACGAAAACACAGAGTCACACTTTTTTGAGACTGGTGAATTAAGTGTGTAGCTATCTATGTCATTTAATTCGTTGCCACGGTTTCTTTTTGTTTTAAGGACTAACTCAATTAAACAAACGTGTTCCCTGTGCTGAGCCTCACCCGTTCAAAGTTTACCAATGCATGAACTATCCATGATAAAAACAAAGAATCTTTTTCACAAATTGTAATTAATCTGTAGATGAGATGGTATTTAGGTATATTTGATTAGCTTTATTTGATCATTATCCGCTTTGATTGATTATATTTGAATTGTTGATTACATTGATAGTCTGAATGTTAAGTATAGCGTTGTACATTGTTGTAGTAGTTGTTAAACAAGAACGATTATAGCATTTAAACTTGGGCTTTGGATGCCAAAATACAAGTCTACACTACTACTGTATCTACAATTAACCACAATGTCAGGATTGGCAAAGTTGTGTTTGTTCCATTACTAGAAAAATTAAGACAAAACACGACGAAAGAATTATTACATAATTTAATACCACAACTAAATGAAACAATATCATTTATGGAAATCCTGATACAGTCCCATGGTAACAATCAAATAAACATAGTTATATAGTACTCTATAAATACACCAACACACACGCGCGCGATCCTGTTCACAAGATAATGGCACTGGTAACTGGTTACACTGGTAACTGGTTACACTAATTACTGGTTATTGGTTACTGTTAACATTTAGGCATACCATTCCTCCTCACAAGACTTCAACAATAAAACACAATACATATTCAACTAAAGGACAACAGTGGAAAGCTGACACCTAACAGTGGAAAGCTGACACCTAACAGTGGAAAGCTGACACCTACCTGGAAACAATCCTATTTCCAGTGCTTCAGAGTTTTCACATTTTTAGCTGAACAAACTACAGCAATGTTATCGAACTCAGAAAATAAACAAGGAAAAGCACAGCCCAGAAAATAAACAAGGAAAAGCACAGCCACTATTATTGTATACCCCAATACACGTCCTTTCAAATATTCGATAGGCTTTTCAGCAAATTGGGGATATAGCTGACGGGTATTTGTAAACTTGTCTTTGTAACACATCAATTCTCGATTGAACAATTATTGACATTGTCCTTGTGCCGCAGAAAGTATTTGCTATAAGTCCAATGGTGTCAGTGTAAGTTAGGCCTATCAAACTGTGACGGTCCATATTTTACAACCCTCTATAGATGTGATAGAATAAGCAGGTCAACTTAGTTTAACAGGGTTGTCTACGGGGCTTGGGTGAAGTTTGGTTGAGTCCGTCTTTATTCCTAGATACACTTGACATATATTTATATATGATTCAACATTAAGACGGGCTGCATGGCGCATAGGGTAGAGCGTCTGACTTCTAACCGGTCAAGTCTTGAGTTCGACCCACATCGAAGACTCCCGTTGTTTCTTTGAGCAAGAAACTTAACGCTCATTGCTTAGTGCTGGTTGGTTCCAGTAACGGATTCGAGCGTGATTTCTTATCGAACTAAACTAAACTGAAGTAAAAAACCATCAACACCAAAAAAGTTTGTATTCACATAACATAAATTATAAATCAGTGTATCTATAATTCTTTTCAATTAACAGTTAACACACAAACTCCAAAAAATGTACGAACTAGTGATAACGCCCATGAATAATAGAGAATATTAGACAAGATTTACTCTGGAAATTGTCGACCTTGCATTGCATTTTAATGTTGTAAATACATTGTATAGTTGACATCGTTAATGTATACATGCTGGGACAGTCAAATTGAGGCTGTTTTTGAAGCAATAGTAACATTTATTTCACATTGAATCTGGACAGACAGTGACGACGATGTCGACAATAATGACGGAGATGACGACGATGATGGTGATGGTCACTGTGATGTCGAATATGACAGAGATGACGATGATGACGACGATGACGACGACGATGTCGATGGAAATCTAAATCAAAGTCATCGTCGGCAACCACGTTACTTTCGTTCGTACCATTGCATACATGTTGTAACATAGTATAGCACATAGCTTTGAATAGCGGGGGTTCAGGCGAGAATTGAAGTAGTATAAGACAAGTACTCTGATTACTAGTAGTGATTGTTTATCAGAACGTGTAGTCACTTAAGAAATATCTTTTAGTTTATCAACCTTTTTTATGAATAGATAAAGCATGGGCACATTGACCTTACACTCTTGAATATATTACATGGTCGGCTGAATTGTGACTAGATAAAGCATGGGCACATTGACCTTACACTCTTGAATATATTACATGGTCGGCTGAATTGTGACTAGATAAAGCATGGAAACATTGACCTTACACTCTTGAATATTTTACATGGTCGGCTGAATTGTGACTAGATGATTTAGAATAGTGAGCTACTACAAGATATAGGTATATATAAGTCATGCATATTATGTTCACATGTTAGAACTTGTTTGTAATACAGAAGTCCATGTAGCATATTCTAAAACGGTCCCGTGATTTCCTCGTATGGACAAAGAAGGAAACGAACTGTGTATTATGTATACGTTAATATATGGCTGCTAGCGCCCTCGTGATTTAATTCATACGCACCCGAACTCGTGCGGTATATTTTATTCTGCGATAAAACACGGGTACAGATATTTTATTTCTTAATTCAAGTTCGTCCTGTCAATGTTGTCATGCTATACAATATACCGATAGTTAGACTGTCATAAGACACTGGACACCACAATCTGACTGCAAAAAACCCACACACATGTTGTACTGTAAACTAACATATTTACAAAGTTAGTTTTACACTAGATACTATAATGCAAATCGTACCTGACAAAAATTCGATTTTATCCTTCTAACTATCTCCTTTGTGTGTACGTTTTGTTTGAACGATGGATAACTAAAGGATTATCATACCGCTATGTTGACAGGCCCCATTCAATGGATGGCCCTGTAATCTTAATGACACTTACATGTTTTAAGACTTGACAAAACTCACGTTTCAAGGCACAGTTGTTGTAAGTATTATCAGACAAAGAAGAAGATAGTTTTGTTTCATTTCGACATTCAGTTTGATTTCGTTAGTACCAAATGTAACAGATTGAGGTGTTTTTAATGAATGTAAAACTGTCGTATCTTATTGTAAACATGCCAAACACACTGAAACCTTGATTAAGTTTTAGTCACGTGTGTAAATCTTAACTCAATGAATGTGTATACCAAAACAAATAATGTGTGCCTGTTAGATCAGAAAACTTATTCTGTGTACATTTCGATTATTTTGTTGCACTTAGCTTCAACGTTTAACTATTCTTCCTTATCTCTGTATATCCCCTAATTCGGGTGTATTTAAACTAATTGGGATTTGTATTTGCAGTAAGGTAGTTCGATAGTGCTTCAATACTTAACCTTGGCATATTTACAAGTATCAAACTTAAACTGGACTGTCTTTTCAAAGCACACATTCTTTGTGAGATCTAGGTTTTGAGGGTAGACAAAATTTGAAGAACCGTTTATCAATGTACAACAATACTGTATGTACGATTCAGTGTCGGTAGATCCATGCTTTTATATAGACATGTAACCGATTCTATACTGTTAATATTTTTTTCCACAATACGGTATCGAAACAAGATAAAAATACACTGAGAGGGTTTGTATATCATGTGTTACTACAGCCATTGGTTTAACCTTACGCATACTGCCAATCTTTTGTTATTCTTCAATTCGCATCATCATCGTCGTCGTCGTCATCGGTATAGTTTTCGTCATCATTGTCGTCGTCGTCGTCGGCATCACCATTATCTCCGTCGATATAGTCATAGTCGTCATCATCGTCAACATCTTCATCTCCGTCGTCCACATCGTTATCACCATCATCACCACCACCATCATCGAGTTTTAACGGTAGAAAAACTGTTTTCGTTTGATGTTGCAATCATTCGGAGGAGTGAGGATGATATACAACTGAAAACATTGACTAGTCTTCAATAGAAGTAAGTTTAAGAACAAGACTAAGTACACGAACAACACAATCATTCGGTTAGTACATTTTATTCTGGAAACACTATTTATGAATTTACCAAAATCAATACACAAAGACGAAACATAATATAAATCTAATTAGCATCTACTATGAGTACATGTAGTGCACACATGCAGAAGTATACACAGTATAGGCTGAACAGTGTTGGCAAACTATAATGATATTGATCAATCAAAACAAGACGTTCCGGAACTTTACAAATAAATGTGTTCTGATCTAAACAAACTCTGGCTTGCACATGAACAATACTTTTAGATTCACACACGTGACTAAAACATAATTCGAGTTAACGCTTAGACATATGTCCTCCGAAATAATAAAAGAAGACTATATCTCTTCGATAAATACGGTGACAATGAAGGAACGTATGGGACACTTACTAACAAAAACTGTGTCTAATTGTTTATATTTCTTGTATCACATTCCGAAATTTGCCACATAAATGTGTCGAATACGTTTCCAATTTAATTCTGGAGTGTTGACATTTATAAATTGCCGTATTGTCTTCTTGGTATATACGTATAACCAACTTTCCTGTAGTCATCCGTCGACATGTAGCAAACAGTAGATGTAAAACGTAGACAATGCTGAAGGTCAAGGAAAGTATCGATGTGACAAACATGCCTGCCCGTGATAATGAGAATAAAAAACACACTATGCGTAGCAGCTTTCTAAGACTAGAGATAATACTATAAAGTTGTGGATAAAATCATAATATATAACAGATACACAAACAAAGAAAACAGCTACATATAACCTATCAAAAACAAAATCCAGCTGCGTCACAAAGGGTTCAGAGGTCACGAAACATTAATTTGTAGTAAGTATGAACTGAGGTTCCGACGGTCTCCGTATTGGCACACCACGCTTCACAACATGGGGCGCCGTCTTGGTCACCATCTTTATACAGTCGATGATAGGACAGACGGACACACATAGCGTGCAACCTGAAACATGTATAAACACGTGTGTGACTAATAGTTCACTACCCATGGAAGGCAGTATCAAAACATCAGTGAAGAAGATCATGAACGATGGTACTAAAAGATAATTCTAAAATTAAGTTTTAAGAAGAAGACATTTCGCATCGAACCTTTGTAACCGAAACTACAAACTCTCAGGGAACATGATATAACAGTTACGATCGGTTCGAAATCCTAAAACATAAATCAGGTAGCAAAAACGTGTTCACTGTGAATACCTTAACTTGTAACCATCTCATAAACAACCTTATTTCGTAATTACACGTGACAGTGTGTTGCCATTATAATGGTTTTGAGTAATTACACGTGACAGTGTGTTGCCATTATAATGGTTTTTAGTAATTACACGTGACAGTGTGTTGCCATTATAATGGTTTTGACAATAATATACTAGTACAGGGGACTTATTTGATAGTTAAGTCAATCTTATAATTTATTTTGATTGTGAAACCCGAATCTGCTCCTGGAACCGACCTGTACTAAGCAAAGATGATAACATTTCTTGCTCAAGGATTACAGAAACTAATATGTCTGTATATGTTTAGGGTTTTTTTCCAATAAGGGAAGAGCACATATACAACTCAAACATGATTATTTGATGTTAAGATGAAACGATCAATCATATCGCGGCCCTTAATACACGTCAATAATGCGACCCAAACAGACAAATACCCTCTATCTATTGAAAGGCATGGTCGTCTTACCTGTACAATCTTTCGTGACCTTGGGAAGGTGAGTTTCAGGGTCAAAGGTTATAGACTGGTATCCAGAATCATTGCAGGTCATATAACATTTCCCACAGTTGATACACATGTCCTGGGAAGGTAAAAACAATTTAGATATGCTGTACAACATTGTATCATAGTGTTATAGTGTATCATAGTGTTATAGTGTATCATAGTGTTATAGTGTATCATAGTGTTTTAGTGTATCATAGTGTTATAGTATATCATAGTGTTTTAGTGTATCATAGTGTTTTAGTGTATCATAGTGTTATAGTGTATCATAGTGTATTCTAGTGTATCATAGTGTATTCTAGTGTATCATAGTGTTATAGTGTATCATAGTGTATTCTAGTGTATCATAGTGTTATAGTGTATCATAGTGTTATTGTGTATCATAGTGTTTTAGTGTATCATATTGTATGCTAGTGTATCATAGTGTTATAGGGTATCATAGTGTTTTAGTGTATCATAGTGTTATAGTTTATCATAGTGTATACTAGTGTATCATAGTGTTATAGTGTATCATAGTGTTATAGTGTATCATAGTGTTATAGTGTATCATAGTGTTATAGTGTATCATAGTGTTTAGTGTATCATAGTGTATCATAGTGTATTCTAGTGTATCATAGTGTTATAGTGTATCATAGTGTTATAGTGTATCATAGTGTTTAGTGTATCATAGTGTATCATAGTGTATTCTAGTGTATCATAGTGTTATAGTGTATCATAGTGTTATAGTGTATCATAGTGTTTTAGTGTATCATAGTATAATAGTAGTATAGTGTATCATATTGTTAACTAACAAAATCTAAGCATATTTTTAAAATACAGTATTTAGATGTTTTACATTTCACAGTGATTTTTATTTCCATTAAAAGTGTTGCTACACATTCATTGTTAATTTGTTAACCCTAATGATCTTTATGAGGCAACAGTATACTGAAAGTATGTACGGTGTATATACCTCATCTATCAAGGCAACCACTTGTTCCTTGTTGCTGAGTTCACCGTACGATCCAATCATGTCCAGGGCTCTACCAATCACCTCCTGAAAATACACCACGTGTGTGAGTTTAAACATGTCTATACTAGTTAATGTAGATGTTTGTATGTAAGGTGTTACTCATTCAAAGTGGGGTTTCCATTACTTAAAAGACAATTGTAATTACAAGTTCAAGGACGACAACTATATTGTTGAAAACATCGTGTTTCATAACCGTAGTTACGTCCCTTATCCATATTTCCCCGAGTTGGTTCGGTCTTCTAGAGCAGTTTTATTATTTGAACAATTGTATGCTATACACATAAGGCGGTTTTCAAGTCTGAAACGTATTTTTCGTATGAACAAAAAATAGTTCTGACTGATGCTTAATGTATATGGTGTTTACATGAGGTTATCGTATTTGTATAAAGAGTGCAGGACCAAATACATTGCCTTGTTCTATGCAGTCTTACAACAACAGTATAAGGATAATGAGTGTGTTATGTACTTTAACAGACGGTATTGGTTTCTTGGGTTCGAGGGCAGGACGTATGGTGGGTGGCTTTCTACTGTCATCTAGCAGATCTGCCTTCCTGTATACAGAGTCTGCAACTGCCTGTCTCTCCTGTTTGTACGGTCCAAACGATGGAAGACCCTAGCAAAATAGCCCAATTAGTATAAACATATTTATCAAAAGAAATAGGAATTACGACATTTACGTGTTAGCAAAGATATTTACCGGTATATACAATAGCTATAGAAACGAACGATGTATATCTCATTCAAGTTTCTCTTCTGGAAGATATCTTACAGCACAGGTTGCGGAATGGAAACTTGTAACATTCGGTGTCTCTAATATATGTTATCTACCTTTATGTAACAGTATACCATGTACATGCAGCAGTGAAAGCATAAATAAAAATAGTTACAACAATAACTACCTTTCCAATCAATTCTTTCAGTTTTGGCACTGGTTTACCCTGCTGATGTTTGAAAGTTGGTGGACTCTGACCGTCCCAGTCGCTTAGATCATCAAGACTACGTAGATAGAGGAGAGCCTTCAAACCAGTGACATAATCATCTATGAGCGTGAAATCTTGGTTCTGTACAGCACTGCATACCTGGTAGAAAGATCGTATTTGTTGTAAAAACATCATTGAAATACAGAAGAAGTAAGTTAATTATTATCCTTCCAGTGTATTTACAACTTGCCAATGTCTATTCCATCAAAACAATGTAGGAGTCAATGTGTGTATATGTTTTTGCTTATAAGCGAACAGTAACAGATATAGAACGTTGTTCAAGATGACCTCCTACCTGTAACACTGAGGCCCCTGCGTGTAGGAACTGTAGTCCGGCTTCAGCTGAATCTATCCCTCCTGTAGCAAGTATAGGGAAGCCTGGCAGCTCTCTTGCAATGGCGGACACAGCACGTAAAGCAATGGGCCTTATAGCGTTCCCAGACACACCGCCGTATGTGGTTCTCTTAGCTTTACCGACGTTAGGCCAAGCCTGGCCTTGTCCTTTAAGGCCCATGAGACCTGAGACAGTGTTTGTGGCTGTTACACCATCAGCCTCTCCTACAACAAAGGACAATAGAAGTTAAGCAGCCAACCACTAAAAGCAGTCATTAGAAAGAGAAAGTATAGGTGTATGGATAAATCAAGTTATGCAAAGTCAGTAAATATTCAAAATTCCATTCAGGCATTCGTGTGGTCTACGCAATACCATAAAACACATATAGCTGAACGTTTAAGTTGATGTACGTGCGCATGTACGTGTGTTTCATGCGTGCACGTGCATTTATGTGTATTTGTTAAAGTAAAATCTGTGAATGGGAGGCCTTGCTGGAAATAGTATTTTTTGTCACAACATGTTACCTTCTAAAAATAAAGTATGTTATGTTATGTAACGACCTACCTTCTTTTGCTGCTTTGGCAATGGCTACAATACTGGTCACGTTAGGGGTCAACTTGGCAAAGAAAGGTATCTTGGCGGCGGCTCGAATCCAGCGACAGATGTTACGAACCATCTCAGGGTCTTGTCCACAGGCCAGCCCCATACCCCGCTCTCCCATACCGTGGGGACAGGATAGGTTCAACTCCAGGGCATCTGCACCGGCTTTCTGTTCATAGAAAATGACTTGTAAAATACATATATTCGCAAATAAATACAGACTGATATTCATGTATATTGTACAACATGTATCTCTAGTCCATACATGTATATCTATGATGATTGTTGTGTTCAGTATATCTATTGTACATCTCTACTGAAAATGGGATATATAAAAAAGCATGACCAAAATAGCTAACTTATTGAAAGCGTTTATATTCTCCTGTTGTTTAATAGTATGTAATGACACTCATTTTACCATAGATCAAGCCCATCAACTATCATTACACCAAACTCAAATACGTAACAGTGAATGGTTAGGTTTGTGAAGAGATAATGATAATGCTAAGTGATGGTGTAAGAGCATGTATTCCTAGAAGTGTATACCGGTAACCATGCTAATACTTAATATTTTCGAATGATCGTGTCAGTTTATGTGGTGTTTTTGTAAAATCTAATTGTGTATGATTTTGGATTTGGTTTGCGCAGTGTATGGGATATCCAATGTACTTTATACATATATGCACCACAAACTGTTATGATATACTATCTGCCTTCAAAGATGATTGTCTTTGGAATGAATTGCGGATCTTCATGTGGAAAATTAGTTTTTATCTTTAGGTTTGAAATATACTGTCATCTTCAGCTGGGATATGTACTTCCATCTTCAGCTTGGATATTTACTTCCATCTTCAGCTGGGATATTTACTTCCA
>ENA-OREC01000852-OREC01000852.1-marine-metagenome-genome-assembly--contig:-NODE-852-length-13770-cov-11.439495_pt1 | contig 13770 bp, 3 predicted proteins | sample MGYA00248626_ERZ508543 | MGnify/ENA primary metagenome ERZ508543 (study PRJEB26211, sample SAMN05518279) | marine metagenome | isolation source: Puget Sound, Washington, USA | host: Bankia setacea... | reverse complement strand
GGAACAGTGCTATAGCTACGCACCTGTAATATCGGATGTGGAATTCATCTTCATCGTATTTTATATCGTCTTTGTAAGTGGCTGATTATGAGGTATCGATTAATCTAACACATGATCAGTTGAAAGCGAAACTGAATCAATTGTGAACTCCATTAGATAGACATTAGAGTAATTTCGCTTAAATGACCCTTTGACAAGAACACGGGAGAAAATATTTACCAGTCGATAGAAACAGTGTCTGTGAGTTGAGTTCTACAAATAGCCATCTTCCCATCCATGTCAACATCTCGGCAATTACACAAGTTGATACCGAGTATAGAAGATATTCGTGGAAAGGTCTGACGATATCCAATTCTTTTTTTCGAATGTCGTCTGCGTATGTTTGTGCTGGAGTTGCAGTTATTGGAATTAACCATTTGGACTCGTTCGGTCAATATATTGTGTTGCACTTTACATCCGATTTATATGTATCTAGGACAATGAGATATGCGATGAAAATCGTATTCCATTGTGTAAAGTGAACTTTTGTATTTCAAAGGATTTCAACGTTTGATGCTGAAACATTCTAACTTTTTTACAATCGGATTTGGATTTTGTTGAATAATTACTTACAATAGTTCTCTAAAGGTGTTCTGGAGGATTTCTATAAAAGGCCAAGCTCGTCGTTTTGGAACTGTCCTTTTCGGTAAAGAAAGTGTAGTTTACACGATTTCTTCTTTTACCAACGCCTCTGATAACGATAGCATTGAAGAGTAGACGTTCTATAACTGACCACTAGTGACCAGTATTTCGGACATAGAGATTATTTACCTATACCTATATTTCATTGGTCAAGTAGCTGGAAGTAGTTCGAGGGCGGTCAGTAGCTGTGTTTGAGTTCTCCATACTCGAATGTCGCCATCTTCAGGTGTCTTTAGGTTAAGAGAAGATTAAATAAGAGACATGCTGCCGGTCATTTCTGGTGTTTGTTAAACATAAAACATTACTTTGAGTGTCGAGGTTTCATCCTTACAAAAGACCCAGTGTATATACAGCCGTTTGTTTTCAAGGACCTTGTAAAGTGGCACTCAATACTGGATATGTACTACAAGTCAAACATACCGTACTGAACTACATTGGCACATTCATTGATTTAGTACATGGAAACAAGTCATGCATTGTTTTTCGACGGAGCTTTAATGTCCGGGCCCTTTTGTCTAAACTATTTGCCCTGTGTCAATAACTGTATTGGTTAGATGTGACCTCCGCAAATAGCGCCTTAGCTACGTGGTGATATGCCCAGGCAGCGAATATTCGATGTTATTGACTTTAGTATTTAATTCCAGTGATATCACGTACATTGAAGGCTTATTCTGGACCGCTGGTCGCTTGGATTTACTGATATGGCCATAATTTGAAGTTTTACAGGTTAGTACAATAGACGAGATTTTCTAACAATGTTTGCAAAAACAAATTTGTGTCACAAAGTCAATAGACTTCGATAGGTGAACAATGGATAAATCTGAGCGCTTGACCGCCATGGGGTAGGCTAGATTTGTATCTCTTGAATAGAATTGTTTGTCTCTGTCATGTTCTGAACTCTTTAATGCAGGAGGCAGGAAAATATGCTTTCATGCATGCACATTGTTCTATCACATCATTTACTTATTGATGTTAGTACCATATTTAGGATCATTGATTAACCATGCGCTATGATTGTTGTAGAACGCACACATACTTACGTAGTTTATGAATTATATGGCCAATTAGGTTAACTAGAAAATTGCATTTTAATTATACACGTACAACTTTTAAAAGCACAATGTTGTAGAATCTTGATTTAAAGTCGTTTATGTACATGTATACTTATACTCAAGCATTTTATTTACCTTCAAATTCTATTGATGAGCACGATATCGCTACTTTCTATTTTAAAAAAATAATCCCATTTTCTCTTAGAGTAAATAGTAATGAGAATAATGACCGCATGTAATTTTAAAGTCAATTATTGTATGGTTTAACTTAATGCCGGACTAGCGTGAGAAAAAATTATATTGTACACGTAATTTGTTCAAATTAAGATTTCCTAACTCTTCAAATGACTTCGGCGTTAAACAAATATTCTTTTTACAGTAGGAGATTATTATTCCTTTGTTGGCATATTTTGATCAGTTGATCGAGTCATTGTTCGGATAGGCCTGTTTCAATAGACCGAAGTCCCTTAGTTTACAATGCTAGACCGATGTGTCGTTAAAACCTACTGCTAGTGCTATCGAAGCGGCGAAAAATAAAGATTTGCCTGGATTTTTTGTCCAAGGACTTTTAAGGTAATAAGGGAAATTTGTGTGATAGGGATTCTATGGAAGTCTGGACTTTTGGTCACTTTCCAAACACCGTAAATAATGATCTAAAGCACGGGGTAAGTGGTTTAAAAGATAGTGTGTTCATATCTTAACAACGTAGTTATGCCTGTATTTCGGGCCTATCATGTTACTTCTTTCAACCTAGCTTTAAATATTGATTTGGAGCTTCAATACGTAGCGGAATAATCATTGATTTGTAGTTTACATGTATTGGGTGTATGAAGACGTAAACAGTCAGCCAATTTCTTCTCGATTACAGGCCCCATAGTGCACGGGTGTTTGGTTATCATGGCGGAGCTGGGTTTAGAACGTCACCCCGTCACAGTCAGTCACACTGAACTGACGGCAGGACACGATGTAACGCAGCTTCTCTCACAGATTAACCAAAACTTCAAACAATCCAAGGCAGACCAGATACTCAGGTTGCTGCAGGACCAGGATCGAACTCAGGTTAAAAGTGAAGATGATACAGCTCTCTTACAGGAGTATGATAAAATCCGCGAGGAGAAAGTGATTTGTGACAGTGACACACTCACGGATTCTAGCTCTGTATCGGATATAACTGAATGTGATGTGAAAGACACAGATACTGTTATTGAAGAGAGTACAAACATACCAATCAACAAAGTGAACAATTCAGGGAACGCTAATATGGATTCTAAAGAATATAGAAGCAGTCGGTCTAGAACATCTATGGGGTTCTATGGTGAAGAAGGGAACGAGGTGAATAACGCGGTTGTGGACACACGTGATATAAGTATACGACCCAAATCTAGTTACGTACGTAGACGACCGTTAAGAACGTGCTTTGATATTGAATCGCCGGGAACTGAAAATGTGGCTGATGACGTACAGCAACAGCAACAACAACAACAACGACTGTCCAAATCTGCCCGACCAAAGAGTCGACATGGCCGTGCTTCTGTTCAAAGGTCTGAACGTAAAATCGTTATGATTGAAGCAGATAGTGTCAGTGTCGAGCCTACTGCTCCTGCTAGGGAAGAACCTGTCCGTGGTAACGTGAATAATACAAACACCTATGACAGATTTTCTAGTGTTAGGCAGGCTAAACGAGAAAGTAAGAGAGTCGGAAGATCGTTCTGTGATGATTACACGGATGGACAGCAAACAGTTGAACACATGAGTGTAGATTCAAACAATTACATGGACACACGAGAAGAGATGACTGAGGTTCAGTCTATAGTGACATCTCAGGTCAGTGCTCTAAACAAAGAAAATGAGGTGGCTAATTCTGTTCCCACAAGAACTATGTCACGTGTGTCAAGTTTCGCCAACAATGGTGGACATCGTTCATCTAACGGTCCCCTGCAACAACAACAACAACAACAACAACAACAACAACAACAATATTCATCGCAGAGACGAACTGTTATGAACCCAAGAGCGGATCATCACCCAGCCTATTCAAATCCGGCAACTGATACAAACTTTGTACGTTCAGATACAATAGCTACAAACGGTCCTCTACGTTCTTCGGATCGACGTGAAAAACTCACAGGTTCTCAGCTAAAACGAAATAATTCAAATCTCGGATATAGGCCAAGGAATCCGGAACCCGTGTCTTCGCGCCCCATAGAACGCCCAGACCTACGACCAGGCACCAGAACACGACGTCTACAGAGGCGATATATGTCCCAGGCACAACCGCACATGACTAACGTCAGACCGACGTCAGAGTCCGTCATTTTGGCGCGACAAAGAACAGAGAAAAATCTTTTGAAGAAACAAACAGACAATAGACCTCACTCTGAGAAAATACCGATAAACGCTCAGAATAAAGGCATGCTCTCAGTTGGTGAAAATCCTACGCAAGGACCTCAAACGTACGTGACGTCAAAAGGGGGCGTCTCACAGTCGTCACACGTTCAGTCTAGTGGCTTTAGGGGTTATGATCCCGGAAATAGACTTAAATCTGGAGCTCAATCCAGGGATTTCCCCTCGGACTTAACCCTACCGCGCCAGGGTCCTAACAATGCCATGATGGGCTCACGGAAGACTCTTGCAGCTATGATGAAATTACCTCCTCTTGAAGCATCTCTCGCGGCTAAAAAGAAAGAAAGAGGTTTAAGTTTAGCCCAGAGAGAGACGTGTGTATGATAGACGTTTTATATTAAGTATGTGTATTTGTCTGTGATTTCTGTGATTTGTTAGTGTATAACAGTGATTTATAAGGGGAAAGAGTTATAATCTCCCCTTTTCCGGAGAACACGAACCACTTATTTCGGACACGTGCCTAATGTACATGATCATTCCTATTAACAAGGACTTATTGTTTCAATACGTAATAGGTAGGTATGCCAAAACGTTTACATATTATACATGCATATTGTATAACATAATCTTACAAGATCTCTTTAAGCGATACGATTGTATTAATTCGACAGCACAGTGCATGTTCTAACATACATGGATTGGTGTCATATTGGTCACCCTTTTGTAATATGCCTTACCATGTCGCCGAGATCTTGGTTAAGTCATTTAAATACCGTTTTAATGGTGTTATTTCATAAGTACAAGTAATGCTGTCAAATCCAGTTTGCGGTTGGCCTTTAGGACTTAATTCACTGAACCGACTTAGTCTGCGTCGTCGCCCGTACAATCATAGGTCACCACATTTTACCAAAGCCCGTTTCATACCGATTTCGTACCCAAGTCGATTTTTATTCTACATTGTTTACTATACATATCATAGGGTAAAGTTCAGCATCTGCAAACTAAATTGGTCTGGCTGTTTTCAGTATTATTCAAGCTTAACATTGTTATATTAGACACCTTTTTGAAAAGAAATCAACTGCACTGGTCTCTAACAAGAAAATGTCATACAATGCTGTACTTAGAAACGTTACGTTATAAACGTTCTCTGTAGATACCATAGCATGCCACTTTACAATAATACACCTTGGTAAGGTAGGCATGATTCAAAACAAACTAATTGAGATACATCGTTTGTTCTTTTAAGTGTTAATAACATTTTTAAAAGGTTCCAGATTGTGCCTTTAAAGTTTAAACGATGTTTGTTTAAATTGCGACGTCACGGGTTGTACATCAGTGTACCATATAGGAGTTGTATTATAAACAAGTTTTGATAATTGATATTCCTTGTTTGAATATGGGTCGAACTTCAAACACACTTTGAAACATAAGTTTGATCGATGTTGATTTAACATTTTCAAACATACAGGTCTTCAAGGGAGTGCTCGAATATCAAACAAGCAATATAAGCCTTTGACTCATTAAGTTTGTCAGAAGCAGGCCTCAAGTACATTCCAAATACTAATGTAAACCCCACTAAATAGATAACGAAATCGTTCAACTTTACTTTACATTTAAAGTATTTCGTGTTATTTTTTCTCTTTGCGATTTTATAGATGACGTTGGGTTCTCAATGACTGGTTTTATAAAAAACCAGTCCATAAAGTTGTCTTAAATATACGTATTCAATTAAACCCCCTTGTCAAGTTAGTTTTTTAAAGAGATATTGAAATAGATATTTAAAAAGGCAAAAATATGACACCAATGTTATTGACATCCTGAAAGGCTATAAAAAAAATATCAAATCATTCGGGACCTTTTTTATGTTTGATGTAATTAGATTTACCGCGGATTGATCCAAACAAGATAACAAACAAAAGACAATACAATATCACGTGGTTTAAGGATTGTATGGATTCTCATTGTGTACTGTATGTTTTAAATCGGGCAAAAGAACGCCCCTGAAACAGTATGCGAGTGACCTGATGGTACAAAAGGATAGAGAGGCCAGGTAGTGTGTGGGACAATTCATAATCACTCCACAAACACAGGGAACATCTACAGTTGAGTAATCTTTCTTGTTAGCCGAGTTGATACGTTATAAAAGCCAAGTTGGTACACTCTTCTTGTAGGAAAAGATTCGATCATACAACATATAGTTATAGTCAATAACAATTTGTGTAGAGCTATCTGCACGAAAACGTGTCAATTTGCAAACTGTCATTGACAACAATAGCAATGTATTCACAGTTGGTTAGACGTTCAAGTTTCTAGTGAATATTGTTTAACAACTAAATATATCTTTTTTAGCGTTCGACGTTTCTCGGTTCTGCGTGGTCATTCGGTTTTTTCATCACTGCCACAACGGCTAATGACCTCCGACTTCGGAGGATTTTCTATTCCAGATTTTATCCTTACATTTTATTTTCCTATCTTAGTTCTTGAGAAAGAGCCGGTATTTCCCCTTTGAATGTTCAGTGCTAAACAAGGGCACTACTGGTACCATTTTTAGAATGTCTTTGGTATGACACGGTCCTTGATTGGGGATTGAACCCGGGACCCCCCGCATTCGAAGCCAGCACTATACCACTAGGCTATCGAGGAGGCGGTAACTAAGTTTAAATCTGCAACTATTTTTATTTCAAAGTTCATGTAACACCCTATCTTCTTGATAACGGATTTACGTATTCTGATGTTCGTCCTGTATCATTCATAACTGTTAAAACATGTTTTTTGTACTCTTTAACAAGCATGGTCAGTATAACGTATTACTGTGTCTGTCTTTAGCTACGCAAATGTGTTACGTATAAAGTGTTGTTACTTTTGTTGACTTTTTTCTCGTCCAAAGAATTTGTTAGTAATGGACTTTCAATTTTCCATAAATAAACTGCCAAAATTGAAATCTTGTCCTTTTTACTTGTATCTTTGTGGTTGGTTTTTGTGTTATTATATGGCCATGTAGAACGGGATCTTGATCTAGATATTTACTCAGTGTTCAGTTGGAAGTTATTGAATTGTTGCAAAGACATACAAAGAGCACAAAACACGACCTCGCGTACTAATTTTAAGAAAGTGAAAGGCCGCAAATAATGTGTGCACTTTGCCATTGCAATTTGACAGCTTTATATAGGACAGATTCATATCTACAATCACACTGACAATGTTACACAGAATGCGAGAGGAAGAACTTAAATGATTTCAATGCCAGGGTCTTTTATATGTTTTAGTAGTTTCTTCAAACTACCAAACTATAAACGAGTATTTATAAATTAAATACAATGTTAAGAATATATCTATGCTAGATCTATGAGTATTATCATTTTATCTCCAAATGCTCTTTATTTTTTGTATTGACTGTCGGGAAAATTATAGTTGTTTAAAATACTTTTGTGTAAGATTGAAACAATCTTTTTTAAGTTAAGTATTTTTGTTCAGCACCATTGGTGGAATTGAAAACAACAACATTATTAACAATAAATGAGGGGGATGGGGGTCGGCGTGGCGCAGTGGGTTGCACCTCTGACTCGTAATGTGGAGGTCGTGGGGTTGAGCCCCATCAAAGGCCCCCGTTGTTTCCTTGAGCAAGAAACTTTACCGTTATTTCTTATTACTGGTTGGTTCCAGAAACGGATTCGAGCGTGATTTCACAATATAACTAAAATAAATTGAGGGCCTTATTGAAGATTGACTTAAATGTCAAATAAGACACCTCGTTAAATATTGTCCAAAAACTGCACAACAAATACATGGTCTTTACACCAAGAACAGAAGCAAACGTCCTCTCATAACATGTTAAATGTATTATACAGAAACAAATACAATATTCGTCATACCAATCTAGTTATCCAAGGCTGCAATAGCCTCGAGTTGTGACCTATTGCAAGGTCGAAACAGAACTGCTGTGTCATTGCCTCAATAAAAGTACAATTAGTATGACGTCATTATGCAGCGTGTCCAGGCAACGGTGGGCAAGTGCGTATGCACTGTTTCCATTGCGTACGTTTAACTGCATCTAGAAGGCAACGACCAACATGTACGGAAATATGGTAGCACGTTCGTTTACCGATGAACACATATTCAAGAACTCTTAAATCTCACATATCCTTAAGATTGAAAAAACGCACAATCTAATCAACGGACAATGGTTCAAAGAAAATGATAGTTGCTTTTCCATATCACATTGGTCTTTTCGACTTATATTAAGCTTTACATATTAGTCGTTTGTTTACACATAACAGTAACATAAGCACTGGCATTAATGTTCAATCTACTAGTGATGAATTGTTAATGACCATTGGCAGAGAAAACAGCGACACATGTGGTCAATCCGTTAATTAGCCACCGATGGCGTGTGTGGTGTTACAGCACAGTGGACACATTAGAGACATGTGTGCTACTGGGTGATGGTCAAGCCATGATTTACTGCACAGCGATCGTGATTGTGTTAACGTTGTGGTGTCGTCTCTAGGGTAGCCCAAACACATAGTAAGTTATGGTTTCATTGACAATATTAGAGACCAGTAATTAAGTCGGGATTGTCAAAATGTGGCAATAACTTGCTATGGACGGTTGGTACAAGATTGTTTCGTTTTTGAAATCACGTGAAAGAATGAGTGCTATAAGAGATTTTAAATAACATAACACTATATATACCAACTTCATACATGAAAAGGTTCTTAAATAGTCTCTAAATGGCGTGACATAGGCGCATGAACTCCAGAATCACTGTATACCTAGCTGTATATATGTGGTACCTTAAATACTCATGTTAAGGTATTATAAGTATTTAATGGCATATATGTCTACAATACCACAACAGGTAAAACAACCGTACTCCAAGTACGTAATCTGTTTGTGTTGACCTGTTCAGCTACATATCTAGATGGTAGCTCATTTGGCACAACTTTATTATTTTTAATTATTGCGTTAACATATACTATACCTTATTTGAGAAATTAAACGGTCGCGTAAACCGTCAAACTCATCACGCAAAGTACATCATGGTATAGAAGTATACCGATAAAGACTCTTGCATAAAAGTAGTGTTCTCTAAATAAGCGACGGCTACAATACTAGCAGTGAATACTTCAGAACCAGCAGCGCTTTGATTTTTAAATGATTTCTGTTGAAAATGTGTTGCAATCAAGTACCTCTTGAGTGTCCCCAACGTTCTTTGGCTGCATATAAGTATTCTAAATACGCTGTTGTGTTAGTGTGTACCTTATTAGCTGGTTTAGTTAATGAGTCACATGGGTGCAAAGCTACCATACAGTGTTTGAAGGTGTGTAATTGACAAGTTATTGATTATTACAAGCAATCGACAATGTATATTGAGCGACATGTAGCAACAGCAAACAAATAATACCCCCCCCCCCCCCGCACCATTTCACAAACCTGGGTATAATATGTACATGTGTGTTTAAAGTATACTCATGTTCATTATCACTATATCACTATTACAGTTCAAACAATAATTTCCAGATTTGTTATTTTCAGCTAAAAGTGTAGTATTTATGATTAAGTGAGTGCCGAGTAATATATAAATACCAGGACATGTAGGTACTGTATACCACATTAATACAAACATGTTGCCAAATAGATGTTCTTCTATGACACAGACACGACTATATTTTGAGTGATTGCATACAGTAGTATAATATTAAATATGGCCATGTAACCCTATTGTACACGAACTTGTCATCGTGTGCGTGTCACAGAGTATCTCGATGGAATGTGGTTGGCGAAAGAACAAGAAGTTGACAGTTTGTGTATTACTGAACACAGTTGAGCTAAAGAAGACGTTTGATTACGAATTGCACTAAATTTCGAATTGCACTAAATTTCGAATTGCACTAAATTTCGACATAAAAATCCCCCCCCCCCCCCTAAAATGGATCAAAGCAGTTATTGTTAGAGGAAAGGGAAAGAACCTTTATTTCCTAGCCTGTCAAAATGGTAGAGAGAGAAGTGCCATCAGTTTAGTCATGCAAACATACAACTAAAAAAGTACTAGACAATTCATAAATTAGCAAGATTTTAAACAGTACATAGTTTCATAAATGAGGTGATTTAGAACTAGCACTCTGACAAATAACTAATAGGTAGACAGTGTTCAAGTATTTTTTCCCCAAAGGGACACACACACATGCGATTCTGAGACATGTCTATTAGTATGGTCTATTAACTCTATATACAGTTATGTGACGTCTTGATGAGGAACATATAGGGCTAAGAAATCATCATGTAAATCACATTCATAATATTTCCCATACAATAAGAAAATACAAGTCCCACAATTCAATATACAGTCAGGTGAAAATCCTGATGGACCAAAATAGGAAAGTCCTGAACAGATATCAGGAATTTCAGTCCAAGATTTCTATGAACTTTTATCACCCAGAAAATCAACGTTAACATCTCAACTACAAGAGGTTTAAGTTTAAGCCTTGGCAGACAGGACTGGACCCCCAAATAAATGGTATTACGAGACTCTTGGAAGGATATCACATGTATGAATATATTTGACATGCATTTTGTTCAGACTGGAGACACAAAACGTAATTTTTAATCATAACAGTTTTTACATGGTGTAATACTGAATGTGTACTATGCTTTCACTCTCAAAACATACAATTTTAGTACATTTTAACTAAAATAAGTAATAACACTGATAAAGCCCTATATATATCAAATTTCCTTCTTGTATGTATACAATTGATACCGAAGAGATTTACATGTTTTGCTATAACAGTTCTAGACACCACTGTAAAAAATAATTCAGACTTATTCATCACACAGCAAAGGTGTCAAGTACTATATAGGTAAGATTTTTAGGTTACTGAAGCATTTTGCCCAATGAATATAAACATACAAGTTTTACATCTTAACTGAAATATACAGTTCTGTACTTAGAATTCAACTAAAAATCTGAACATTACCCTGAACAGAGATAGGCTTGTAAATGCATCTTTATAAGGTTTCAAGTATCAGTGTGAACTTTAGTATTTACTACAAGTGTATCATATTAATCTTAACCTAATCATATGGTATTGTATTTAAAGATTAGACTAATATTAGTGTGTGTATTTGGTAGGTGAAAGCAACAGTGTTCTAAGTGCTATTGAAACAATAGGGAAATGCGGATCCTGCATTAAAGCCGAACTTTTATATTTTTCTCCTAATTTTTCAACACAAATGAATGTTTATTAGTACAATGCAAAGCCTACCATTTGAAGGTCACGATGTGGCGTATCAGTGTAAAGGTCTCAACCAAACCAACATTGTGTGTGAGTATGAAGTAAATATGTCAACTAATGAAAAGGTTATAACTGAAAAACAAACCTTTAACACAAATTGTTAAAGAACATTGTTAAATATCAAGGTCATCTGAATGTCAAGGTCATGATGTTCCATGTTGGTGAAAGGTATGAAGTAAATCCATTGACTAATGAAAAAGTTATTAGAAGAAAACAGAACTTTAGCCCAGACGGGTTTAACCAATCTATGAGACGAAATTTTCTTCTAAAAATCCGGCTAAAAATGAAGCAGATAGAGCCCTGTCTCATTAATCTTATCTTACCCTACATTAAAGTTCCCCTAATTAGACTACCCATCAAACTGACAAAAAATGTGGTTTGAATAGCATGCTGGTCTTAATAGAGAGACCTAAATACTATGAAACAATGTTTGGAACTAAACATGTGTAGTGTTAACAGCAGACAGGTCTCAATCGCAAGTGGTCTTAATAACAGACTGGTCACTATTTGAAGTGGCAGTAATATCATATCACAGACTGAATGGTCAATCATTAGATCAGACATTAGTTGAAGCCTAAACCACTGAGCTGCCCAGGTTATATATCTGGTACTTGGGACCGAGTCCTAGCCATCCACGAACCTGGAACCAACAGTGTGACAGCCAATTATCCCAGGATGCCTTGTTCTTACTGTACACGTTCAAGTATATACCTATAACTACGAGTAGTCCTGACAACACATACCTGCAAAAGAAAGGTGTAAAAATGTATAAAGTATGATGGCACATCAAATTAAACAGCCATGGAATATAGGATTACTTGTATTTGAATGGGAAAACACTCTCCTGCAACTAAGAAATTGATTGGGAAAAAACAACAACTAAAAACCTGTATTTATATATATACATGTACAACACTAACAAAAGGTCAAAGCTAAGAAAAATCCTTTATTTCTCAATTTGCAAAACTACTGCCTTTGCATCTATTTTAGAGTAAATGACACAGTATCTATGAACATCTGAATACACTGTGTTTACGAATATTAAACGTCACTGTGTTTACGAATATTAAACGTCACTGTGTTTACGAATATTAAACCTCACTGTGTTTACGAACATCAACTCATACCCTGTTTATGAGCAGCAACAAATCACATGTTTGTACATTGATTGTATTTTAGAATTTATGACTGTATTCATATACATCACAGCACATAGTTGCACATTAATTGACAATTTCGCCTGGCAATGCCTATTAAATTCTGTATATGTTGTAGCCCATAATTCATAAATACTGTGAGTGTCTAAAAGTAAATAAGTAATCCCTTCCAGTATGTTGGCAATTAAAACATAAGAATGTCTCCACCAAACATTAAAAGAGGCTAAAGGTTATACTTACTGATATGTAAAAGGCTTTGCAAAGAAAAGGAAAGACAAGATGATGGTGATGGCTTTTCTGCAAGTTGTCACTGAAATACAAGACAAAGACAATAACAACAAGCGCGGTTATCATCATATAGTTATATACATCTTAAGTTGCTGAAGTCAACAGTAGTCAAAAACAGTATCAATTCAATCAGTGGTAAACTCACTTATTTACAAATCACCTATTAAGATAACTCCATATACAGACTGGTCAGTTGTAAAGACCAACTATTTTCCTTCACAAACAGCGAATGCAATGTAATTTGGTCTAGCCATTAACACCAACTTGTTATTAAGACCATTTTTATCAGTCCTGAGATTGGTGTTAGTAGTGGAACTTTGCTGTTACTCACACCTCCTTAGCCTTAAATTTACATGTGCTCATAAATTATTGAGAAAAAAAACACGCTTAATACTACATAAATTTACCTTTAAAATAATAGGTTGTTTTTTTTAGCAAGATAGATATGATCTGGAACCCGCTACATGCATGTTGTTTTTTCAGTTCCAGTGCTTAACAAACAAACATGTTCACTAAATAGCCATTAAATTCAAGTTTTAATTTCTTTGCAAATAAGTGTCTCTGTGAGTTATAATACATGTGTATGTGTTTTGTATGTTCTAAGTGTTGATTACAGAACAAAAGGTTAAGAAGTAGAATGGTATTTTGGTAAAAACAAGCATGTGGTGAATCCAGGATTACATATTTTGAAACCTAAATAAATGTGGAAAATAACTTAAGAATCTTACCAGTGACAGCAACTAGAGCCCCAAATGATCTAACGAGTGTAAGTACAATATACAGTCCTATATATCCAGTGAGAGAAAATATCACAGCATAACCGTATGTTTCCATGGGATACTGAAAGAGTAAATAGTCTTAACTTATATATACATTGTAGTAAACCTGTCCAACTTATATATAGTAAACCTGTCCAACTTATATATAGTAAACCTGTCCAACTTATATATAGTA
>ENA-OREC01000851-OREC01000851.1-marine-metagenome-genome-assembly--contig:-NODE-851-length-13770-cov-14.125977_pt1 | contig 13770 bp, 8 predicted proteins | sample MGYA00248626_ERZ508543 | MGnify/ENA primary metagenome ERZ508543 (study PRJEB26211, sample SAMN05518279) | marine metagenome | isolation source: Puget Sound, Washington, USA | host: Bankia setacea... | reverse complement strand
AATGAGGGGACATTTGTCCCATCACCTCTGAAAATGAGGGGACATTTTCAAAACCTTAGGGACATCAAAGTTTATGTACCCGTAGTATTATAAAAACGTCAAAATTCATAATGTTTTCACCGTTTATGTATGGATACCTCTTATCCCAACAATTCATCGATATGAATGGTAAATAAACAATTCACTGCTTGTAACATATAAAATTGGCATTCTTAAACTTCTACTTTAAACTGTTAACATTCATTGTAAACATTTGTACTGTCACGTTACTGAAATAGTTTTCTGACTCTTATTCCCCTTCAACAGCGCATTAGGGCCCTTGACAAAATAATTCAGTAATAAGTGTTCTTGCTTTCTCTTTCTGTTATATGCTGTATTCCATGGGTCACACAATTGAAGTCGTGAATCAAACACCATTTGGGTAAAAACAAGTTTGTATCTAAATACTTTATATCAGTCTAAAATTCGATTTAAAACTCGCAATACAGAGACGATTTGTCAACTGTTATAGCCACTTGCATAATCGCTGTGTCAAGAACGTTTCATTCATCGAACTAAAATGTGTTTTTAGTGGTACTGAGTTGATTGGTTATCATTTAACACAAACACATATTTGTTTTGAAAGCTTAACAATCGTTTTTGACGATGTAATAGTGTGTGACCACAACGTCTCCGCGGTACTTGTAGAAAGTCGAGCCTACATACTCTGAATTGTCAACACAATGGAACGCAGGATGCAAAACTTTAAATAAGGATCTGCTTTTCATGTTCTTTTCCTTTATGATTGACTAGATATCAAATTTCGGTTAGCTTTAGCCATTTCTTTTAAAGGCAAGTTTTCACACGTGGCGTGAAGAAACTTTTATATGAACTAAACTCCAGTGATATAATACATTCTGAAACCTTGACTTAACTATTGTAGATAAACGAAATATCTATTGTAATTGTTATATCAAAAACTTGAGAAACAATTGCAGTAATAATCTCAATCTTTCAGACCACCTGCGATTTTTGCGGGAAAATATGGCGATCACTGTTTGCGAAAAATGGAAAGGATCAATATTGTTTTTTTTCGTAATGACATAAGTAAATGTGAGTGAGATACGTGGTTAAGAATATTCAATGGTCATTTTGGATAACTACATTGTTTTAAGGTCGTAAGCACTACGAGAAAAGACAGACAGTCTGACACTTTTTGATCGTTATTCTGCTTATCAGGGGAGATCACTGCATATTTATTTATGATTTGTCCCCATGCAAATTCGTACGCGACAAAAATATTTTAGCGAGAATGTCGCCCAATCGGGGCCTCGGCAGAACATTGTACTGGTATAGTGAATGTATTTGCAAGCGCCTCTGCGATTTAGTGACAGTTACAAATGCTGCGCCAGGTGAAAAAAAACGCGGTACCCGTACACGAAAATTTGCGTACAGGCTTTTTCGTCTGCGTACGAGTACCCGTTCATTTAATTTTAATTGCGTAAATCGTTTTTTCAATTGTTATCTGTTTCTCTGTGCAAAGCATTTGACATGATACTAATTTGACTAAATGCAAAGCACATATAATGAAACCATTATTAGGCTAAACTATTTACAAACCAAGTTTACCAGGTTTATCCCCGCCTAGTAGGTTTTCGACGGTTTAAGCGGTTTTCGAGTGATTGACCTATTTAAACTAAAACTATATTTTAAAATACTTTGACAATTTTACCCTGCTATGCAACCTCTATTGTTGTCATCTACTTAAATCTTCCAGCTAGTATGGGTTTGTTTACATTTGACACAAATGGCGGTTACTTACTGAGCATGCGCCTGGCAGTCACGTGGTAATTTTTCGACTGTCAAAGGTCAACAGCTATAAAACTACACTGCATAACTTAAATTATGTGTTAAGCTAGTTTATAGGATAGTCTATGATTTATCATCAATTTGTGACAATTTAAACAAAATCTGTTATGGTTTCCAACACATATTAGCAACATGGTGCATACAATGGAGGTATCCTTTAATCAACTGTGTACCCAAATGGGTCACCATTTCTCTTACTTTATTTGGGCTACAATATGACGTATGAACCCACTATTCACATCTGAGATCTGTGACAACTTGTTTACTAAACATTCGACCCATATGGCATATAGTTCAAAACCACTGGTAAGAAAGTTTCGTATTTTGTAAATTAGACGTCTTGATTTATTTAAATTTGAAATCTTCCAGACAATTTTAAGAAATTGATCGACTTTGACACCTATTTTGTGTTTACATTACCTCAACTTGTTTATTGCAATAAAGCATACACCATTGGAGAAAATTAACCATACATTATACAAATGTGTTAGTTATAATGTGTGTATAAAATATAATTATATGAAAAGTGAAGCTTAGTTATTATATCATGACTTAATATAATTTAATATTAACTGCATGCTTTTTCATTTGTTATACAGTAGTAGGTAAGGCTAAACTGTTCAGTTTTCAATAGTGTTTCTTTACATTCTATACGTGGTGCATATCGTCTCGCCCAGTGATACACGTCGTGCTGGTTTTAATCTTCGTGATACCTCTTTAATCATGAATAAAAACAACAACGTCCATTTTAATTTAAGACCATACCTTGCAAAAGCATCCCGATTCGGCTTGTGTTTTTGTAGAAAGTACTCCCTTTTTGCTTTTATTCTTAACACTATTTATAACAATAATACAACAGTATAACGACAAAACAAAGATTAACGTTTTCGTTGCCATTTTCATCCTTTAAACATCAGCAACATTTGAGCTTCTGTCACATTATATTTGATATTTGTTATTGTGTGAGCCTAGCAACACCTACCGGAAAATCAAGTTCATAGAAAATAGTTCCAAACAAAGATTGCTTTCCTTGACGATAAGTAGTTATGCATACGAATTAAGTTATTAAATTAACGTGAATGTATATCATTGAAAGTATTACTAAAGTAATTGAGCATTTTGATCAAATACAGTATGTCTAATCAATTTGCCAGCGAACGAATGTGTTATGTTACGTGGCGAACTACCAATCGCACGCGTAAGCAGGGAATCCCATCAAGGTGGTATTCCCCCAAAAGCATGTGAAGGTTGTCACGAAAATAAGAGCAACTGGTCTACATGATGAATGTCATGCGTCAACGATGTCAGAAATTAGTCAGAAGTTACTTAAAGACACGTGTGGGCAAGTTTTAATTATTAAACAATTAATATATGGCTCGTAAATCACAGGTTCCCATATAATACACGTGTAGTAGTATTTCGGATACATGGACTTCGGACACCGTCACACCACTTAAACACCGTTGCCACCTCTCATACAAATAACAAACAACATCAAAAAGCCTATTGATCCTTCTTAAAATGTCCATTGTAGAGAGTTGTAATCATATGCAGTTTAAATTAACTAGATCAGTATACTGCATGCACTATAGGCTTTCATAGCTGTTAAGGCTCAGATGAACCTCAAGAGTGAGAAGAAATTTTAGGGGGGCATGCTCCCCCGAAAAAAATAATTTCTAGATTGTCTGTTGTGCGTATTGGGGTGTTTTCTGCAACGGTTTCAGTCTATTGTTTTATCCATTTTCATTAGATGTGCATGAATTTTTCAACTTTTCAAATCAAGGAGTCCTTGTTCAAAATCGGACACAGGATTACGGACTTTCTGAATTGGGTTAATACAAAGGAATGAAGGATGCAAAACTTGAAATAATAATCATCATGTTTTATACATGGTATCATAGATATGTTTGTCACGTTCGTCCTCTTTTGATTGACTATATAAACCTTTGGTTAAATTGAGCCATTTCTTTGCATGGCAATTTTCACACATGGCGCGAAAAAAATTCTTTATGAACTTAATTTCAGTAATAAAAACAAGTTCTGAAACGTTTTCTTAAATATTGTTGAGTAAGGATTAAGTCCCCGTTGTTATTGTTATATTCAAAACTTTCAAGTTTGAGAAACGATCGCAGTCATATCGCAGTGAGTCTTTCCGACCATGTGCGTTCACTGCGGGTTTTTTTTTGCGGGAAAATATGACGTTTGCCGTTTTCAAAATAAAGATAGAATCAATGCTTTATTTGTGAATGTGATGATATAACTAGATATGAGCAAGATATGTGGTAAAGAATATTCAATAACCCATTTAGATAAATTAATTGTTTTAAGCTTGTAAACAAAGCTAAAAGATCATGTATGAAAGTCCGACACAATATTTAGGTGTCTCGGACTACCGTTAATGTCGACGCTAAATCTTTTTTGGGAAGTTTGTTTGCAAGATAACAGGGTATTTCTGACATATTTAGCAATATATTTGGTTTTTATACTCGTATACGGCCGCACCACCATAATTCTTTGATTTTTGACGCTTTTTGGAATCGAGCTACAGTAAAACTCTGCTATTAAGACCACCACTTAGTCTGAGAAAAAATGGTCTTTATAGTGGGGTGGTCCTACTATTGAGTTAAAATAAACAAGAAATTAATGAAATGTGAGTTTCAAATGGTGGTCTTAATACTGGAGTGGTCTTAATTTCGGGGTGGTCTTAAAGCAGGTTTTTACTGTACTTTTTCCACTATCAGACGACTCCATAATGTTTACATTGACATACAAGGCAATGACATTGTAACAGGGTACTTGGAAGTGCAAGTACATGATATTTTTCAATGAAATGGAATATTTTTGCAATTTTAAATTACAGACGACACGGACCCATAAACCATGGATTGGCAACTCCCTTCATAAGCTATAGAGTTACTCTGAGCGCTCGCAAAACAAGGGATTTCATACAAGTTCTCATCATTTGGCAATATTACAACCTCGCCCCTCTCTGCATGTGTTAGCACGCTTTAATTATGCTATTTTTGTTATGTTTGTACTACCACTAGTAAGGCAGGTGTTTTTCTGGGTAATTATAATTTTGCATCGTCATCTCCATTGAGGGTTGGTTGGGTTGAAATAATCGTTTAAAACGTGCCCCACATGGTTCATGCTGTTGAATCTAATTTTCCGACTATATACAAACCAATGCGTATCCATGGGAATAACGCGACACAATACGGAAATGCACGGAAATAACCGACTACCGTCGATCAACAGAATGACTATCTCCCGATACCCACTAAGGATGCTGGGTAAAATATTATTCGTTATCGTTTTAACGATCCCGTGGAGTTGCCTATCCATGGTTAATAGGTCCGTGCAGACGATAAGAATAGAGTAATTAATGAAATTAAGTTTGCAGGTTTAACCTCTTAAAAATTGCCAATGTTCAACTTATTTTTGTTCGGAGTTTGATCAGATTTATATCAATATTTCTAGTGTTGAAATGAGGGTAGCTTAAACAAGTTAGGAGAGAAACGAGACTGCATGTTCTGATTTTGTCAATCTTGCACATAATGTAAACACACTTGTCTCCTATGCTGAGGCTATGGCTCAAAACCTGTGCCATAAGAAGCTGATACAAACTCAATATTTCCAGTGGAGATTCTGGATACTGGATTCTGGATTCTACCAACTTTTCAATTTTTTGGGGACAAACTATGCATATGTAGGTGAATATTTTGTAAGGATTTACAACAGGACTTGTATGTTACCATCATGAATGTGTGATTTTTTAAAAAGTGAAAAACTGGGGGGGAAAACTTGTAAACTTAAATTGGATTTTGTGATTTTGCATGTATTTGATTTAAGCAGCTGCTCGGCATGGTTATAATATCAGTTGAGTTTCCAATGAATATTTTCCTCCAAAGCATTACACATCACAACCACACGATTGTGACAATTCGTGCCAAATAGAATGATTAGTATAGCTGTATAATACATTGTATATATATTGAGCTGAGTTCACAAACATGGACAAATAAAATACAAACATTTTTTTAACAGGTCATCTAACATACTTGCAGAGACGACACCTTTGTTCACAAGAATGTTCAGGAAAGCTGATGGCTCACTTACAGAACAAGATACAAATAAGTGGTCCAGTAACTGTCGCTGAATATATGAAGGAAGCACTCACAAATGCCTCAGCTGTAAGTTGATATACAAATTATGTATGAGAGTTTTACAATAATGACCTACAAGCAAGCGCAAGTTACCCATACATGTATATATAGTGTATAAAATATAAAAGAAAACAGACAATGTAATGCATGTTTAGTCTTTAGATGTTTCATGCACCAAGACAGATGGAAGCTTGTTGTTATTTTTATGGATTTACATAAAAACAATGCAGCAAAAATCTTCAATGTAACCACTGTATCAATACAACACAAACTTTTCAGGTCTGTCTTCATTATTGCTTTTTACTTGTACATTGCAATTTGAAGATGAATCATGGCAGAGTCTAGTTCTTCAAAGAAAACTCTTCGCAATTGTGATTTTTTTCTGTTTCTGCATTTGACACATCAAAAATGATTGCAAATGCCCGGTTTTCTACTAAAACCTAGTCGGAGACCATCTTTAAAGACGATCACGGCAGTTTCGATCCAGATTTTCCTTTAATAGCGTGTTCAAGGTTAAAGTCTAGATAGCAATTTGCAGCACTATGTCAGTATTTTATTGTTTTCCTTGAGTCAATTATTGAGGCTTTGATTCTTTTAATGAAAACAATTTTATATAAATCAAAACAATTGTGTTACTTTTTCTATGCAAATATAATACTGAACATGCTGAATTTAACCTTTTTGTTTAAAACATGTGGCAAAACAGAAATACAGTTCATACAATTATGTGAACATAAATTTTGTGTTGACTCCGAATAGTAGAGGGCTTTGAGACAGACCAGCCTGCACATCCGCGCTGTCTGACCAGGCTCTATACTGTTGGCTGCTCAAATTCATATTTTAATCTTGATATCCCTAAAATTTACAATGGATTGTTCAAAAATTAAATTTAGACAAGTCCATTGTTTAAATTTAACATGGTATGTGTGAAAAAATAGTGTAATTTCCGCCCAGAAAAAATCACTTTATCAAATATTAAGCCTGGTGACCTATGTTTTTTAGGTCTTATTATAGCAAAGTAGTGCTTAAAGATTAATTCTGATTTTTTTAAACAAATTCTCATTGCTTAAAATGTGAATAAAAAAACTTTGAAGAATGACTGCCGTTTTAATTTGTATTTTTTATGGTATTTTTTCTTGATGACTATATATTAGCCTCTTATTTCTTATTGTTTTATAAAATGTGAGGTTTCCCAAACAAAGGATGTGGGAAAAAACACACTCGGAATTTGCGTATTTCTACATTTTATGATATCACACATGAAACAGTGGTCAAGCCCACCAAAGATTTTAGAATACTGAGAAATTGCTTTAATAAAAAATACTTTTTTTTCATTTATTTGCATAATAGGTTATAAACTAACAAAGCACACAATTTTCCCTAAAATTCTCATAGCTTGAAAAAAAAATGGTGAAACTACCGAGATCGTCTTAAAATTGGCAAAATACGAAAGCTTCTCATTCATCCTCTTATATCTCTGTATCTTCTTATTCTAGTTATCATATCCAGCTGTATTTCTTTATTTTATTTTCAGGGCTACTACATCAACAGAGATGTTTTTGGTGTCAAAGGAGACTTTACTACATCCCCTGAAATAAGCCAGATGTTTGGAGAGGTTGGTGAATGATTATTTATTGCTGCTACTTTGAAAAAAAATATTAAAAAAATTCAGTATGTAGCAGATTTGGAGGTGTTAATTTTCTCCTAATCCCATTGATATATATTGTGTTAGTGTTGATCATTAAATGTAGTTAAACCACATAAATCTTTATGAAACGTTAACATAAATCATTTACATAAGCAATGTAAGGGAAGATAATTCAAATTGAAACGATCTGTTTCTTTGGTAACATTTATAATAAGCATTTCTTCTAGTTACACAGGTTTAAAGTGGTACATGTAGATACAGCCGTTTCCTAGTTGATTTTCTATAGTCTCTATTTACTTCTATCTATTTAATGGAATTTAACTTTTAAAACGTTCTTAGCAAACGAAATAAAGTAAATATTAAAGTAATTGATAAATTAATGATAGTTAATGTTAAAAAAATGTAAAACTTATCACTATACAAATCCTGTGAAGTGCAATGTAAGTACAGACCTTTGTGTTTTTTGTTGAGTCAGCTGGTGGCAATCTGGTTTGTAAACGAGTGGATGATGTCTGGGTCTCCAGAAAAGGTTCAACTAGTGGAACTAGGGCCAGGAAGAGGCACTATGGCAGATGATATGTTAAGGGTATGAATACTTGTTAGACTGTCCTAGATTTGAGTGAAACACTGATTTATTGATCTTTGATGTCATATAAAGTTTCTAATCTTTGAAGTAGAAAGATGTAATTGTACTTGTATTCTTTTTAAGTAAACAAGGACATGTTATAGTGTAAAAACAATGGTAGCACAATAAATAGCAATTATTGAACAAACTAAGATCATAGCATTACAGTACTTGTAGCATTCTTCTAGGGTAAATTAATGATTGACCTTAGTGTTTAAAATGTGAGACCTATGTACCCCATTCAGTATCAAGAATAAACTATTTATAAACTTTACACTACTATTTGTAGAACATACTGTAGTTATACACATGTACATGTATTCAGCTTTTAAAGCCATTATAGTTTAGCTGTAAGAGAAATGATTGATGTGCTAAAAATACCTTTGTGTTTTTGTAGGCATTTTCTAAATTCCCAGAGCTATCAAAAGCTTTATCTGTTCATCTGGTGGAGATAAGTCGAACCTTGAGTCAGCTACAGGAAGAAAAACTGTCCAGCATGCCTGACAGCTCTGAAAACTCTACAGGGGAGGACTCTGACTCACCCCATTATAAGATGTGTGTATCTAAGCATGGACCTAGTGTGTATTGGTATAAAAACATCAGCAATGTACCAGAGGGCTTTACTATGTTTGTGGCACACGAATTCTTTGATGCACTACCAATTCATAAATTTCAGGCAAGTCTGCAATGAGTTTCTTCCTTTCCATGAATAGTACTTAAGTTAGTGTACATGGTTTTTTTTTCATATCAATTATTGTTGTTCTGAAACGAATTTAAATGTAAGCACTTACTGCAGTATCTGGCTTTTGAAAAGGGTGAGCATTGGCTGTGTCCGTTGCTAGATCAGACTAATGTTGCAACTTATGTTTGAAATCATTTTTGTAACATTTTTTTAACACTGAATAAATTGGGATATATTTTTTTCTAGAAAACTGATAAAGGCTGGAGGGAAGTTGTAGTGGATATAGACCCAGATGAAAAGGATCAGTTACGATTTGTTTTGGCACCAAGAGAATCTTCAGCTTCCAAAGCCTTGTTAGATGTAGGTTATAGAGTAATGTTGGTTTATGTGATACAAACTATAAGAAACTATAAATGCTTATGCTTGTTTTTATTGAATTCTTTTTTTTCTTCTCAACGATGATTGAAGTATTCATTATTTACTGTATTGAGTTATACTTGTTGACCAATCAACACTGTGATGGAGAAAACATTAGTTTTATAACTTTATGTCTAAATGATCACTTTAACTTGATTGAACAGAATGAGAATGTAAAGTTTACAGGGTTTCAATTGATAGAGCACTCATCTGTTGGTCTGTAACATGCGTTGAATGGTATACATGTGTTATCCAAGGAGAGCAGACCCACTTCCACAATCAAGAATATAAAATACTGTTGAATTATGGCATTTTAACCAACAAAAACAAACTGCAGATTCCTAATCAGGAACATACCAAAAATAATGCTTCAGATGTTTTGAATTTGTATCGGAGCTAGTTAGCATCATGCCACACTATAATATACATGTATATTAGTGTTAAGTCAGATCTTTGTGACAGGCAAAAGTACATAGTTTAATTTGCAATACAGCATTCTTTATATTGTAGGTTGATGAAGGAGACACACGCTCTCATATTGAAGTATGTCCACAAGGAGCTATAACTGTACAATACATTGCCAACAGAATAGACAGGGATGGAGGATGTGCTCTTATAGCTGACTATGGACATAATGGGGAGAAAGAAGATACACTAAGGGTTAACAAGTGACATACTATTAATCTACCTACAATTCACTTTGTACAGATAAAACTACCAATGTGTTTACTCCATAGTTAGTCAGTTAGTAGTCTGTAAGTTATGAACAGTGTGAAGCAGAGGTTATCTTATGTTGTTGTAATAGTGTGGGGTTATCACAGTCTTATTTGTTTGTGTATAATTTGTTAAATGTTCTGCTTAAATTCTAGGGTTTTAAAGATCATCAACTTCATGAAGTGTTGGACAACCCGGGTACAGCAGATCTGACAGCTGATGTGGACTTTGCATATCTCAAGAAACACACTGGCAGTATTGGTGGGTACAGTGAATGTTACATAGTGATGTTGCTGATATAGATGCTAATTGATACATTATGGTTTGATAAAGTATTACTGGTAATGTACAGTTATAGCCTTTGAACGAGGTCAATATGAAAATTTATCGACCTGACAAAAGTGATATCAACCAAGGCATGTTATCAATTATTTTAAAGTACAACTACAGTACTTTTAATGAACAAACCATAACCCTATTTGGTTGTATGCATTACTTGATGGTAAATTGCAAATGGTTAAAAAGAGACCATAACAATACTTCCCAATTACCAGATTATGAAGTTAACCTTTTTTTAATATACATGTAAGTGTTACCATCTTTTTTCGTCTTTGTTTTAAGTAAGATATAGGGATACATCACTGGTCTGTCTTCAAAAAGCAATTACCTCCGGGTTTTATTTATTTTATTTTTAGGATGCTTAGGCAATGGTGTTTATAGAAAAGAATAGCAATGGTTCAGTTAGTTGTAACAATGTATCTCTTTCTTTTTTCAGTAAAATCTTATGGTCCAGCTACTCAGTCTTCATTTCTACAGAATATGGGTATTGCCCTTAGATTAAAGGTATGAATATAACTGTGTAAGGTTATTGCAACATGAGATCAAACATCGTTCCTGACTAGAAAAGTTTGTAAAGTACACAAGTTTTATGATAAGTAATTTTCTAAATGTGCATAAATCTGCTGGTAAATAGTATGTGGTTACACAAGATTCTAGTACGTGAAATTAAAACATCTTGACATGTATTTTTCCTGCAAAATATATAAACTGGGGAGGGGGGCTATATGCAAAAGTCTAGGCAAATGATTGTTGCAGTTTTTTGCCTTATATATACATGTATTTGTCAAGGCATAAAGTAACTAACAAAAATGACTTTGTACTGGTTTGGTTGTTGTCTAGGACCTTGAAGAAAAGAAGTGACTGCACTGGAATTGAGTATTGTAGAAAATATACATTAAACCAACGAAACTGTATACAGATATATTTCTGTTTTAGAATTTGTATGAGAATGCTGATGAGGCTGGGAAAGCTGATCTTCTGTCTGCCTTTCAGATGTTAACAAGTCCAGACCAAATGGGAGAGAGATTCAAGTTTATAGGCCTCCTTAATAATAAAAGTAAACATAGTCCCGTAGGTTTTGACCCACTACCAGAGGATCAGACCTGATATCGTCATTGTATAGTCTGACTGCTTGTTAGGACAGCCATTAAATTCACTTAATTGATTGTATTCATGCAGCTAATATGGTGTACTAAAGTCCTCTGTGAAAGTTAGATGAAATCAGCTAGTGTTAAACAGCCAGCTAGTTTTTAATGTCAGTTCTGACTGCATTGCATGACTATGGGGACAAAGATCAGACAGTAATTCAGCTCTACTGATGATCATAGTAAAAGATCAGCTTGAGATGAGAGAACTTGATTGAATATTGCATTGTGCAAGAAATGAGTGCTATAGTGCTTGATCTGATAGTATATGTTTAAAGGATTTGAAAAGAGTGTATGTATGACACCAAAGCTGTGTAGGTTGTTTCTGAGAAATGTTACTGTATTTCTTATGCCATTCTGGATAGTTGAGATTATGAAAATAAAACATTAAATCAAGTTTACTGTCTTTAATCTATAAATATATATACAACTACATTTAATCTAACAAATCTTAGAATAATTAAATGTTGAGGGTATGTTTTACTACTACATGTACCTAGAAGGGCCGTCGGTGGTAACATGTACCTAGAAGGGCTGTCAGTGGTTACATGTACCTAGCAGGGTTGTCAGTGGTTACATGTGTACCTAGAAGGGCTGTCGGTGGTTACATGTACCTAGAAGGGCTGTCGGTGGTTACATGTACCTAGAAGGGCTGTCAGTGGTTACATGTACCTAGAAGGGCTGTCAGTTGTTACACATGTACCTAGAAGGGCTGTCAGTGGTTAAATGTACCTAGAAGGGCTGTCAGTGGTTAAATGTACCTAGAAGGGCTGTCAGTGGTTACATGTACCTAGAAGGGCTGTCAGTGGTTACATGTACCTAGAAGGGCTGTCAGTGGTTACACATGTACCTAGAAGGGCTGTCAGTGGTTACATGTACCTAGAAGGGCTGTCAGTGGTTACATGTGTACCTAGAAGGGCTGTCGGTGGTTACATGTACCTAGAAGGGCTGTCGGTGGTTACATGTACCTAGAAGGGCTGTCAGTGGTTACATGTACCTAGAAGGGCTGTCAGTTGTTACACATGTACCTAGAAGGGCTGTCAGTGGTTAAATGTACCTAGAAGGGCTGTCAGTGGTTAAATGTACCTAGAAGGGCTGTCAGTGGTTACATGTACCTAGAAGGGCTGTCAGTGGTTACATGTACCTAGAAGGGCTGTCAGTGGTTACACATGTACCTAGAAGGGCTGTCAGTGGTTACACATGTACCTAGAAGTGCTTGCAGTGGTTACACATGTACCTAGAAGTGCTGTCAGTGGTTACACTTGTAAACATACAGGTGGCCCTTTATGGCAATAATCATGTACAGTGGTTCATTAAACCGGTTTACGTTGTAACAAGTACAAATTTATGTTTATTGAAACAGAGAATATGATTTTAAGTCAAGGCAGTCCTTTTGTTGTTTTGAATTAATGGACATGGTCGATAGGAATAATATACAGACAACAATGATCAACCTGATAATTGCTTTCTCTTCAGGGCTGTTCCAATAGATTCTACAAGGACAATAAATAAGCATGTTTACTGAGCCATATCATGAACAACTATCTATAAATGTATTTGCCTTACTAAATAGATAAACTTTAGCACAATATGACAATATCAAAGTCCATATCACCAAGGAATACATGCTTTTGTAATAAAACCATTTTGGGGGATTCCTGTAAGCTGTTATATAACTGTTAACTGGATTACCTTTGGCCTTAAGTGTGCAAAAAGTAGAACAAATAATTCTAGTTTGTATTAGAAATGGCCTGCTGGTGAACATGTAACCTTTTTTAATTTGAGGTCTATATCTTCAAGACAATACTATGACTACATCATGCTCAGGTGTCTAGTCTGTGTGATAGTTGAAAATCGGAACATAACTTACAATGGTTTTCACAGACTATCAAACAGGCGTAACACAATATATGGACAGGGAAAAAAACAGAAAATAATTGAAATATGTTCGTATCACAACCACCTACAGTTATATAGGCAACTTGTACCAATGATTTTATGTTAATGTTTGAATAAAGTGCAAATAACAGCATTTATAATATTCCTTAAACACTCCTGAATTTGTTCCTGAAAGAAAAAAAATGAGTGTTAAATAAAACCATCAAAAAACCAGGGTATCGTTTTACTAAAGGACTTACGCAAAACTTAAACTTACGCACAAATTTAAAGCTTAAATATAACATCAA
>ENA-OREC01000850-OREC01000850.1-marine-metagenome-genome-assembly--contig:-NODE-850-length-13776-cov-17.891598_pt1 | contig 13776 bp, 6 predicted proteins | sample MGYA00248626_ERZ508543 | MGnify/ENA primary metagenome ERZ508543 (study PRJEB26211, sample SAMN05518279) | marine metagenome | isolation source: Puget Sound, Washington, USA | host: Bankia setacea... | reverse complement strand
GCCGTTTTGGCGGTGGGTTAGCGAGTGCGGTCAAGTCGGGGTACTCTATTTCGCCAGTGGCCCACACAGCTATAAAAAGGGTGCCTAGTGGCTTCTTTAACGTGGCTGTCCACTATATTAGCTATATTTTTCGAAGCCAGCTCAAGGCTACAAATCCCCCTCACCGCCTTCAATCATTAGATTGCCCAAATCAAAAGCGCACAATGTATCCCCTAATTGCCGTTAGCAACTTAAGTAATCATTGACTTTAGTCACAGCTTTGCTAATTTAGCTAAATTAGCAAAGCACCACATTATCTATGGTTAACCAATGAAACATTCTGCAATCTATGAGTCGATTCGGGCAGCGCTAAACGAAGCGCCCCGCAATCAATACACAACTGAAATGCACCTGCAAATGATCAAGCATGCGGATTTCTTAAAAGACATTACTGCAAAGGAATTTTGCGAGGGGGTTGGCTTAAAGCCAAGTTTCGGTACGGAATTTAGCAAAATGCGGAATCTTACCCAGCGGTTAAAGGCGGCGGGGCTGGATGTTAGTAGGATCTAGTTGCAAGCCAAAGATTATGCTCGACATCTCGATGTTTAATGAACTAGCTTGAAAGGGACGAAGGTTTTTACATGCGAATAATCGACAACATCAATGACCTTCTTGGGGACGACCTAAAGGGGACGATTGGGCCTGGTTCAAAATTGAAAATCGCTGCGTCATGCTTTTCTATTTATGCCTTTGAGGCACTAAAAGAACAGCTAGAGGCAATAGACTCGTTAGAGTTTATCTTTACATCTCCAACCTTTGTTGCAGAACAGGTCACAGATAAGCTCAAGAAAGAGCGCCGTGAATTCCATATTCCAAAAGCTGAGCGAGAGTTCTACGGCTCTGAGTTTGAGATACATCTAAAAAATAAGCTTACCCAGAAGGCCATTGCTAGAGAGTGTGCTGAATGGATTAGTCGCAAGGCCCAATTTAAGTCAAATACCACCAAAGCTGCCATGCAGCAATTTGCCGCTGTCCAGCAAGAGGAAGAGCAGTACTTATATAACCCTTTGCATGGATTTACGGCAGTGGATCTCGGCTACCAATCTGGCGATGCGGTTAGTAATTTCGTCAACCGCATAGAGAAGCCAATGACGGAGGCTTATCTAAACCTTTTCGACCAGATTTGGTGTGACGATGAAAAAGTTGAAGATGTTACGCAGAGGCTGACCCAGCATATCTCTACAATCTATAGAGAGAACTCGCCTGAGCGCGTGTATTTCTTGATGCTCTACAACATCTTTAATGAATTCCTTGAGGATATTAATGAAGATGTTCTGCCAAATGACCTCACTGGCTATCAAGACAGCCTCATTTGGAACAAGCTCTTTAATTACCAGCGCGATGCCTCAACGGGCATTATCAATAAGCTAGAAACTTATAATGGCTGTATTCTCGCGGACAGTGTCGGCTTGGGTAAAACTTTCACAGCACTTGCCGTTGTTAAATACTATGAATTGCGTAATAAGTCGGTTCTGGTGCTTTGCCCCAAAAAGTTGGCAGATAACTGGCTAAACTACAACCGAAACCTCGTCACCAATCCGTTTGTTAAAGACCGCTTTAACTACGATGTGCTCTGCCATACAGATTTACAGAGAACCTCCGGTGAGTCATTCGGTATCCCCCTAAATCGAATTAACTGGGGAAACTATGATCTCGTAGTGATAGATGAATCGCATAACTTTCGAAACAATGATGTCTACAAAGACAAAGAAACACGCTATCAGCGCTTATTGAACGCGGTGATCAAAGCCGGTGTAAAAACCAAAGTGCTTATGCTGTCTGCAACTCCAGTGAACAATCACTTTACGGATTTACGTAATCAGCTGGCTTTAGCCTATGAAGATGAGTCAGAGGTATTTCGTGAAAAAGTAGGAACACAGCGAAGCATTGAGGAGATATTTAAGCGAGCACAAAAAGCTTTTAACGAGTGGTCAAATCTCGCCCCTGAGGACAGAACAGCCACGGCGATTCTCGAATCACTGGACTTTGACTTCTTTCAGCTGCTTGATAGTGTGACCATTGCTAGGTCGCGAAAGCACATAGAAACCTTCTATGATACAGCTGATATCGGTAAATTCCCTGATCGGCTGAAACCGTTGTCATATCACCCGCCACTAACACATCGAGCAGATGTGGTTGGCTTCAACCAAATATTCGCAGAGTTGTCGTCGTTAAAGATGGCGGTCTATGCGCCTGTCAGTTACATCCTGCCGAGCCGCATGAAAAAATACGAAGATTTGTATGACACAGATGTAAGTGGTGGTCGCGGTAAATTAAGGCAGGCCGACCGTGAAAGAAGCTTACAGCGTTTGATGGTCACAAATATACTGAAGCGGCTAGAGAGCTCGGTACATGCTTTTCGCATAACGCTGACCAATTTGAAACGCAATCATACCCTTACACTCAATACTATCGAATCCTATTTGGACAGCGACAGTGTTGCAGAATTGGCGGATATTGTTTCGGCATTTGAAGATGCTGAGTTTGATGAAGATGATGCGCCTGAAATGGAAGAAGGGTTCTTAACCGGCGGTAAAGTAAAGATCAAACTCGAGGATATGGATGTGCCTTCCTGGAAACATGATCTTGAGGCCGATCTTAGTATTATCGATGAATTACTCGAAGAAATGGAGAAAGTATCGCCCCAGGAAGATGCAAAGTTACAACATTTAAAAGGGCATATTGAAGCGAAGCTGGATAATCCAATAAACCCAGGTAACCGCAAAATAATTATTTTTACCGCCTTTGCCGACACGGCTGACTATTTGTACGACCAATTAGCGAGTACGATTAAAAAAGCCAAAGGAATAGAAACCGGAAAAGTCACCGGAAGCAGCACTCCAAAGTGTACCGCAGGAATAGGGTACGACTTCCAAACCATTCTCACGCTCTTTTCTCCTAAGTCAAAAGAAAAGGCGGCTATCTTGCCAAATGAAATTGTTGAACTAGATATTCTCATCGGCACAGACTGTATTTCAGAAGGTCAAAATCTGCAGGATTGCGATTACCTGATTAACTACGATATTCACTGGAATCCCGTTCGAATCATTCAGCGCTTTGGTCGTGTAGACCGCATTGGATCAAGCAATAGCTGTATTCAGTTAGTGAATTATTGGCCTGATATCACCTTAGATGAATACATTAATCTGAAGGAACGGGTAGAAAACAGAATGGTTATCACCAACCTGACGGCAACGGGTGATGATAATGTTCTAAACGAAGAGTCCAATGACGTTGCCTACCGAAAAGAGCAGTTGCGCCGATTGCAGGAAGAAGTAATAGATCTGGAAGATGTTAAAACCGGCGTGGCCATTACTGACCTCGGGCTAAACGACTTCCGAATGGATTTACTTAGTTATATTAAGGGTAATGGCGAGTTAAGCAATCTACCCAATGGTTTGCATACCGTAGTCCCAGCGGATGAAAGTAAGGGCCTTGTACCGGGTGTGATATTTGCGTTAAGAAATCGCAATCACTCAGTCAATATCAATCAGCAAAACCGACTGCACCCATATTACTTAATCTATATGAGTAACGAAGGTGAAGTCGTGATTGATCACACCCTCGTTAAGCCTTTGTTAGATAGAGTGCGTTCAGCCTGTAAAGGTAAAAGCGAGCCGATATCACAGGTCTGTTCGGTATTTAACCACCAAACGAAAGATGGTAGAGATATGGAGGTTTATTCACAGCTCCTGGATAAAGCGATATCCACGATGGTCGAGATAAAAGAAGAAAAGGATATCGACAGCCTGTTTACAGGGCAAAAAACAACAGCGCTTACAAATACTATATCGGGGTTGGATGACTTTGAGCTAATCAATTTTATAGTAGTTCAAGGGTAATACTGAGATCGTATGGACGAGAGTAAGTTAGAACAAAGTAAAAATAATATTGCTTCGGAAGTTTTGTATAAATTTCCAGAAGCAGCACGTTTTGGCCGAAAAGTACCTAAAGAGAAAATTTACCAGTACGGAATCTTAGGTAAAGGTGTAAAAAAACAGTTCATTGAACAGGTAGAAAAAATTACATGGCAATACAAGCTGGCACCGGAAACTATCAATATTCCAGCGAATAAGTCTGTACCAGAAATCCAGGTGTTTGATATCAAGTTAAAGCCGGGCATAGAGAATGTCAGTAATGCCGTCTTACAGGCTATTGATAAAGCTATCGCATTCCCTATTTATTTCCGCATATTTAAAAGCGAAGGGGGTCGCAAGCACCAGATTATGATGAGTATGGCGTATAAACGCCGAAATGAAGCTGATAGTAGTAAATGGGTGACTGGTGAGTACTTTAGCTCTGAGTGGGAGCCTACTGCCAACAAGCCTGTCTATGACACAATGCCAGTAGCGCTTAGTTTAAAGGACCTTTATGAATTACTTCTCCGGAGCTTAATCAACCAAGCCTCCAGAGCTGAAGAGAATTTGGCCTCGCTAGTGGCTAGGATCGCAAATATAAGGGCCGTGGAAAATGAGCTTGGTAAATGCCAGGCGAGGTTAAATAACGAAAAGCAGTTTAATCGAAAAGTTGAGATTAACCAGCGTGTAAACCAGTTAACGAAAGAGCTAGAGAGATTAGTTTAGAAAGCTGAGTAGCAATTATGCTAGAGCTAGCCGATTGAGCAATATGAGTGAAATGATGGATAAATTAAAAATGCACAGCCCAAACATTGTTAGTCAAAATATTGAAAAGTTAGCTGATATTTTTCCAAGCTGTATTACTGAGTCGAAAGATGAATATGGCGTTATCGTAAAAAATGTGAATTTTGATCTTCTCCAACAAGAGTTGTCTGGAAATATAATTGAAGGTGTGAAAGAGCGATTTCAGTTGGATTGGCCGGGAAAGAAAGGGGCATTGTTAACAGCAAATTCCCCTTTGGCGAAGTCGCTAAGGCCAGATATATCGAAAAGCAATAATTTCGAAATAACGAAGAATATCTTTATCGAAGGAGACAATCTAGAGGCTTTGAAGCTTATACAGGAGGCATATTTAGAGAAAGTTAAGATGATATATATTGATCCGCCATACAATACAGGTAAGGACTTTATATATGCAGATGATTTTGCGCAGTCTGTAGATTCGTTTAGAAGAAAAGCGAGAGAAGTGGATGATTCTGGAAATAGGCTAGTATCAAATACAGATGCAAATGGCCGATTTCACTCTGACTGGCTAAGCATGATGTACTCGAGATTAAGGCTTGCTAGAAATTTGCTTAAAGAAGATGGCTGTATATTTATTTCAATTGATGACAATGAAATTCATACGTTAAGAATGATATGTGATGAGATATTTGGTTCAACTAATTTTATAGCGACGATAATTTGGCACAAGATGGATAGCCCGAAGAACTCAGCTAAGTATCTAAGCGAGGATCATGATTACATAGTTTTATATGCTAAAAACTCCGAAATATGGCGGCCAAACCTTCTTCCAAGAAGTGGAAAAATGGAAGATAGATATCAAAATCCAGATAATGACCCTAGGGGGCCGTGGTTACTTGGGGATTTGGCAGCTAGAAATTTTTATAGCAAAGGTCAATACCCAATAACCACACCTACTGGCAAAGTAATTGATGGGCCGCCAGCTGGAAGCTACTGGAGGATTTCAAAAGAAAAGTTTGAGGAATTAGATAAAGATAACAGAATTTGGTGGGGTAAGTCTGGTTCTAACCGTCCAGGAGTTAAGAAATTTTTGTCAGAAGTAAGGGATGGTGTTATACCGCAGACTTACTGGCACTGGAAGGATGTAGGAAGTACCAGAAATGCAAAGCAAGAATTAAGTAGGTTAATGGAGGCAGCATCTGGTGATCAACTGTTTGTGACGCCAAAGCCTGTTAGGCTTATCGAAAGGATGCTCCATATAGCTACATCTTCAAAAGAAGAAGATATAGTTATGGACTTTTTCGCTGGTTCTGGATCAACAGCGCATGCTGTTTATTCAAAAAACAAAGAGGATGAGGGTAACCGTAGGTGGATAACCGTCCAGTTGCCTGAGAAGGCTGGAGAAGACACTACCTTGGTTGATATGGCATTGGACCGGATACAAAGAGCAGGAGCCAAGATTGAGTCAGAAATACAAGCTGACACAGCGAAACCTTTTGATTCTGGCTTCAGATTTTTTAGTGTTGATAGCTCTAACTTGGCAGAAATATTCTACAATCCAGATGATGTTTTACAGGATGACTTATTTAGCCATGTAGACATAATTAAAGAAGATAGATCTGATGAGGACCTTCTTTTCCAAGTTATGCTGGACTGGGGCATAGATTTATCTCTTACAGTAGAACGCATGAGCGTAGAGAATAATCGGATATTTACAGTAGACAAAAATTCTCTAATTGCTTGTTTTGACTCTGACGGAGGTATTACTGAAGAGTTAGTGGCGGCTATATGTAAAATGGAACCTCTGCGCGTCGTATTTCAGGACAAAGGGTTTTCTGGAGATGATGTAAAGATTAATGTAGAGCAGGTCTTTAAGCAGCTATCCCCGCACACAGATGTAAAAACTATTTAAGGGGCTGCTATGAAACTCAAGTTCAAACACCAGCCCTATCAGACGGCTTCAGTAAAGTCAGTTGTAGACTGCTTTAAAGGGCAGTTGAAAAATGATGCGGCTACCCGCTATCGGGTCGACTCCGGATCACTGGTCAAAGATCATGCTGGCGCTTATCAGACAACATCAGAGGAAATAGAAGGCTTTAAAAATGCGGAAGTCCAACTAATTGATCTACAGTTGCTCGAGAATATCCAACAAACACAGCGCCAGCATAACCTACCACAATCCACGGAGTTGGTGAGTACCAAAGCCTGTAAAATAAATCTCGATATCGAGATGGAGACAGGCACCGGTAAGACTTACTGTTATATCAAGAGCATCTTTGAGTTGAACCGACAGTATGGCTGGAACAAGTTCATTATTGTTGTGCCTAGTATTGCTATCCGTGAAGGGGTGTACAAATCGCTAGAGATCACTCGTGAACACTTCCTCGAGGATTATCACAAGCAACTCCGTCCCTTTATATATAACTCTAAAAGCCTGCACCAGATCGAGAGTTTTTCGTCTGACGCGGGTATCAATGTCATGGTCATTAATGTCCAGGCATTCAATGCACGAGGCAAAGATGCCCGTCGTATCTATGAAGAGCTCGATGATTTTCAGACGCGGCGCCCCATTGATGTTATCAAGGCTAACCGGCCGATTATGATTCTCGATGAACCCCAGAAAATGGAGGGTAAGAAAACGCTGGATTCCCTTGCGGAATTTAACCCTCTGTTTATTCTGCGCTATTCAGCAACACACAAAACTGAACATAACAAGGTGTATCGACTCGATGCCCTGGACGCCTATAACCAGAAGCTGGTTAAAAAGATTGGTGTTCGAGGCATAACCGCAAAGGGGCTGGCAGGCACCAATGCCTTTCTATTCCTGGAAGGTATCGATATTTCGACCAATAGGCCGCCGGTTGCCCGCCTGGAGATAGAGCGAAAACTTAAGAATGGCTCGATTAAACAGGAGCTGCGTCGAGTAGATAAGGGGACAAATCTATTTAATCTCTCTGAGGGGCTTAATCAGTACAAAGGTTTTGTGGTAGCTGATATCAATGCGAATACCGATATTATTAGCTTTACCAACGGTGCTGAGTTAGCAGTTGGTGAGGCCAGTGGCGATATTAATGAAGACATTATCCGCCGAATCCAAATTCGTGAAGCGATAAAAGCACATTTTGAGAAAGAGCAGCGGCTGTTTGAGCAAGGTATAAAAGTACTCACGCTCTTCTTTATTGATGAGGTGGCTAAGTACCGGGACTATGATGCAGAGGATGATAAGGGAGAGTATGCCCGAATCTTTGAGCAAGAGTACAACAGTCTTCTAAACGAACAGTTGTCACTAATTGAATCGCCTTATCAAAAGTACCTTAGAGCTATATCTGTTGAGAGTACACACAATGGCTACTTCTCTATCGATAAAAAGACCAAGCGGCTGGTTGATCCTAAAGTAGGCAAGAAAGCAGTAGAAACGGATGATGTTGATGCCTATGACTTAATTTTAAAAGACAAAGAGCGTTTGCTCAGTTTCCATGAGCCTACGCGCTTTATTTTCTCTCATTCAGCGCTGCGGGAAGGTTGGGATAACCCCAATGTCTTTGTTATCTGTGCTTTAAAGCATAGTGATAATACTGTGTCGCGCCGACAAGAAGTGGGTCGAGGTCTACGACTGGCCGTCAATCAACATGGTGAGCGTATGGATCATCCTGCGGTAGTCCATGATATCAATCGACTCACAGTGGTTGCCAGTGAGGGCTACAAAGACTTTGTTTCCGCGCTTCAGAAGGATATCAGCAGTAGCCTTACAGCAAGGCCCCGTGTTGCAGATGAGGAGTACTTTACCGGTAAACTATTAGTCACAGATGAGGGTGATGTAGAAGTGACGCCGGAAATGGCGAAACAGCTCTATCGATACCTGCTGAAGAATGACTATACCGACGATAAAGATCATATTACCGATGAGTACCATCGTGACAAGCGAGATGGCACTTTAGCTAAGCTGCCTGAGTCTCTACAGGCTTATGCACCACAGGTCATTCAATTAATCGACAGTGTTTACAGTGATGCAATGCTGCCGTCTATAGATGATGAGCGAAAAGTTAAATCCAATCCTCGAAATGATAACTTCCACAAGAAAGAGTTTCGGGAGCTATGGGATCGGATTAATCATAAGGCGGTATATACCGTGCACTTCGATAGCGACGAGCTCATCCGAAAATCGATCTCCTGTCTGGATGAAAAACTGCGTGTTGAAAAGCTTCAGTTTACCGTTGAACGAGGTGAGCAAGTCGACGGCGCTAGCTACGACCAATTGAAGTCAGGTAATAGTTTTAAAGTGACTGAAAAGGAGACAGAAAGCTACAAGCAGTCCGTTCACTCTGCCGTGAAATATGACCTTATCGGCAAAATTTCCGAAGGTACCAAGCTCACTCGTAAAACAGTCGCTCAAATCCTGAAAAGCCTGGCAGGCCCGGTGTTCGATCAATTCAAACATAACCCAGAGGGCTTTATCTCGCTGGCAACAACGTTGATCAACGAGCAAAAAGCAACGGTGATTATTGAGCACCTAGCTTATGACACTATTACCGAAAAATTTGACGAAGCTGACATCTTTACCGAAAACCAGATGATACGGGATATGAGTCGTACAAAGCCTTCGAAAAATAGGCATATCTATGACTATGTTGTTACTGACTCAGGCATTGAGAAAAAGTTTGTGGATGAGCTAGAAGTAAACCAAGAGGTAGCCGTTTACGCTAAGCTGCCGAGTGGCTTCTTTATCCCAACGCCAGTGGGTGACTACAACCCGGATTGGGCAATTGCTTTTGAGCAAGATAGTGTAAAACACGTCTACTTTGTTGCCGAAACTAAAGGCTCCATGTCATCTATGCAGCTGAAAGGTGTTGAAGAGGCCAAGATCGATTGTGCTAAGAAGTTCTTTGCTAAGTTGTCTGAAGAAAATGCTAGTAAGCGAGTGAAGTATGCTGTTGTCGATAACTACGAAAGTCTGAAGACATTAATTATGTCGGCATAGGTAAAAAACAGAGGGGATGGTAAGTGACAAATCAAATCAAGCTGGAAGAGATCTAAGATAAGAATATAAATTTTCTGATTGGTTCTGGAGCAAGCGTTGGAATGCTGCCAACGCTTGACTTAAAACTTACAGATGAGGATCGGAATTCATTTAATTTTTAAAGCCTGGCAACACCTTTTAGTGAATGCCATACAAGGTTATTCAATATGGCTTCGCACTGTGAGCCAGGGAGAAACTGCATCGTCCATTAGAAAGCGCTTATGACTACTTCTTGAATTAGTTATTGTAGGAAGTGTAAATGGTCACGTTTGATCAATTTATGTTGCCGCAGATCAATTCGCTGGTAAAGCTTAATATTTATAGAGAAGGATATTAGGAATGGAAAATATTGATTTTTTACCACTAGCTGAAGACACGCTCGCTACGCTTTCAGAAATAGCTGAAAACGCGACGAACAAGCTAAGAAATGAAAACAGCTTAGGAACGGATAGCTTTGCCAGTGGTAATACACTTACCGGAAATCAAGCCTTTCTAAACCTTGCTAGCATTCAAAACAGCAATCACGAACAGCTTGTCAACCTTAGCAATGAACCAGCAATAGCACGCCTTGTTGTAGAAGACGACAACGATAATCAACGAGTTATTTACATTGCGCGAAACGCTAACTTGCCATTGCCGTCAGGTAAGTCCTTTGCCAGCTATCGCTCCCCCATTGGTCGCTTAGCTGAAGTTCCATTAGGCGACGAAGCTACGGTTAATCTCGATGGGAGAGATCAACTATTTTATGTCATGGAGAAAACCAGCCTACGCCCCAAAAAGAAAACTGATGGGTGGGATTCAAATCAAACTCAGTATCGCCATTATGACAAAGGCGCTTATTCCATTGAATCTTTGCGTGCTCTTTTACAAGCAGACGGCTTCGATAGTGCCGACGAACTGGATCAACTATTAGAACAGGCAGAAATGCAAAGTGGTATTTCAGCCGGTATTAGCCACCAAGTTCGTACTGCGATGGGATTGCGAGACCAGCCTATATTGGATCAATTTCAAGGCGAGATATTTCGACTTCCCTTGAATAGCCAACTTATTATCCTTGGGCCTCCTGGTACGGGAAAAACTACCACACTTATTAAACGTCTGGGACAAAAGCTGGATATAGAATCCCTAGAGGCTGAAGAAAAGCGGATTACCGAAACATCGAGAGGTCAAGCTCCACACCAGTCTAGCTGGATAATGTTTACGCCTTCAGAGTTACTTAAACATTACTTGAAAGAGGCTTTTAGCCGAGAGCAGGTGCCAGCGTCAGACTCGCATATCAGGACATGGATAAGCTTCCGAAATGATATTGCTCGAAATACTTTGGGGATCCTACGAACAGCCAATGGTGGAAGATTTACGTTAAAGAACGAGTTGTCCAACCTGTCCCCCGCGGTGGTTGAAGATGCTAGCAGTTGGTATGAGTCTTTTGAGAACTTTCATGAGCAACGATTAAAAAGCCAACTGAAAGACGGAGCAGCCATCGCCATCACTGCTGCCCCCGAAGACGCTGTCACCGTATCAGAAAACCTTAAACAACTAGGTAACGAAATTGAATCACGTAAATTAATAGATGTTTACCGTGATCTAGAAAATTTTGAAGACGCTTTCAAATCAGCATTAAATGAATCAAAATCTATTGCCGAAGATTTGTTAAAGAAAGAACGTAACCGACTTTTCAACAATGATAAAGATGTTTTTCATAGATTAGCTAAATATCTAGAAACTCTTCAGCAAGAAAATGAACCAGATGAAGAAGAGTTTTTCGATGATGATGAGCAAGATGAAATATCTACTCTGAACAGCACTGCAATACAAGTCGCGGTGAAAGCTTATTTATCAGCACTTCGAGCATTAGCAAGAATAAAATACCTTAAACGCAGCATGCCCAAAAAATCACGGTCATCATTAATCATCCAGTTTCTTGATGATGCTGTACCTAATGACGATGTTTTGTTTGAGATAGGCAAGCACATTAGCTTTCAAAATGGATTGCGCCGTTTTATTAATAGCCATAAACGCTATGTAACTGATATTCCCGCGAGTTATCGAGCTTTCAGAAAAAACAAAACAATTTTAGAAAATTTTTATGCCTCCGAAATAACAAATACATCCCAAGTGTCAAGTATTGAATTGGATGCCATCATTCTGTTAGTGCTAAGGAAGTCTAAGCAATTGATGGCGCAAAATTATGTGGTTAAATCCTTGGGTGAACCGAGGTATTCTTACCTAGCGGTTGTATCAGGCCTATTTAAAAATCAGATCATGGTAGACGAAGCGACCGACTTTTCAATGTTACAGCTTGCTTGCATGGAGAGTTTAACCTCTCTAAAGAGTAGATCGTTTTTCGCATGTGGGGATTTCAATCAACGAATCACGTCTTTTGGTATTCGTAATCAACAGCAACTTAGCTGGATTTCGTCTCATCTTTCAATAGAGACAATCCAAATCGTTTATCGGCAGAGCAAGACATTAAATGCTTTTACAGGCGAGCTACTACGAGCACAAGGTGGCGATTTGAGTGCGCTAGGCATAGTTCCTGAGGAGAGTAATCATATTGGTGTCAAGCCAGTGCTCTACGAAAATGCAGGAGACAGCGGGTCTGCAACTTGGATCGCGGAGCGAATTATGGAAGTGGAACGCGCAGTACAGCAATTACCGACCATTGCTGTACTGGTTAATTCTGAAGAAGAAGTAAAACCAATGGCCGAACAACTGACTAGTTGTCTAGGAGAAATTAGTCTCAGCGTAGTAGCCTTTGGAGAAGGAAAAGCACTTGGAGAAGGAACTGACATCCGAGTATTTGATGTTCAACACATTAAAGGCCTTGAATTTGAGGCTGTATTTTTCGCTGGTATTGATAAATTAGCCCAAGATAAGTCTGATCTTTTTGATCGTTATCTTTATGTGGGAACCACACGAGCGGCAACGTATCTAGGGTTGACCTGCTTTAATTCTTTGCCTCAATCTCTGGAAGCGCTTAGGGTCCATTTTGACTCTAATTGGTAATATTGTTTTACCTTTTGTTATGTAGACATTAATTAAGTAGAAATATACAAGTTAAATCAGGAAAAACGATGATTACCTATGACCAACTTATGCAGCCACTATTAAAGGCATTAGTTAACCTTGGCGGTTCAGGCAGTATCGACGAAATATATGAAGAAGTTGTCGAGCTGGAAAAGTTTGATGAAGAAACACTAGCAGTTCTGCACAACTCTGAAAAAAGCAACCAAACACAAGTCAGTTATCGATTAGCATGGGCTAGAACCTACCTTAAAAAAGCAGGATATCTTGAGAACTCTTCTCGTGGTGTATGGGCGTTAACCGAAAAGGCCAAGCAGACCCCTGAGATTGATAGCCGAGAAATTGTTAACTTTGTCCGTTCGATGGATAAGAATACTAATGACAAAATTGTAGACCCCAGCGACCCTTCTTCGTCAGTTGAAGACTCTCCAGAAGAAGCTCTTGCCTGGCGAGAGAAATTGCATCACGTTTTGATTGAGGAAATGAGCCCCGACGCATTTGAGCGACTCACTCAAAGGTTATTACGTGAATCTGGCTTTGTTCATGTAGAAGTGACGGGAAGGACAGGTGATGGTGGTATTGATGGAAAAGGCATTGCCCGTATAAACGGCCTAATGAGCTTTCATATCGCATTTCAGTGCAAGAAATACAAAGGCTCTGTTGGCTCACCAGAAATTCGTGATTTCAGAGGTGCCACCGTTGGTCGAGCAGACCGAGGCATGTTTATTACAACCGGTAGCTTTACTAAATCGGCCATTGAAGAAGCCAACAGAGATGGCGCGGCTCCTATTGATTTAGTGGATGGTGACCAGCTCGCAGATAAACTGAAAGAACTGGCGCTAGGTGTAAAAACGGAACTTGTTGAAAAGGTAACCGTGGATCCTGAGTGGTTTTTAGGTTTGTAGCTGAAACCTGGTGTTCGTATTAAAGTCTATCTCAAGCCTCAAAAAGGGAGAGCTTTGTAAGCCCACCCGTTTCATCATCATACTATTTAGGCGCCCATTCAAATGAGTTTCCAACTAGATTAGACCGGTTCCCCACCAGAATAACCATTATCAGTCGCCACTCCCCTCTTCATAGCTTTCAATAGACGGG
>ENA-OREC01000849-OREC01000849.1-marine-metagenome-genome-assembly--contig:-NODE-849-length-13779-cov-12.263465_pt1 | contig 13779 bp, 15 predicted proteins | sample MGYA00248626_ERZ508543 | MGnify/ENA primary metagenome ERZ508543 (study PRJEB26211, sample SAMN05518279) | marine metagenome | isolation source: Puget Sound, Washington, USA | host: Bankia setacea... | reverse complement strand
GGGGGGGCAAAAGGCTGTGGGACAGCTGAAATGCTCTAGAAAAAACATGATTTAAAATAAAGAAGAGGACTGATGTTCACTTTTTGTCAGCTGTTGTGTGAAGTAACCTGCTCTTAAATTTGACTCAACATATTGTAATGTTAGAAAGAATCGGCCATTATCTAAGTTCTTTGCTGTATAACTATTTTTAGATTAATATATTCACAGCAATTTTGTTCATATTCACATGAAGACCTTAGAATACTAGTGCCTGGTATTTAATTTGCTGTCTAAACACAACCATGCCTTGGTCCTGCATACTGAAATATAACTAAAGCATTGTAGTTTCATGAAGAAAATTAACACCTAATAATTATGGTCAGTCACTTATAATTACGTGGGCAAATTTGAGCCGTTTTAGCCTTTACTTGGTTTTATGGTATATTTTAGTGCTAGTTAATTGAAACATACGTCTTGCTAGGACTAAGAAGGAATCTTAGTAACAGTGCTTTAGAGTACAGTTTTAAAGTTAGATAATGGATACCCTGTCTTGGTTTAGACTTGTGCCAGTTATGAGAACCTGTTGAATACATGTCATATGATGTCGATACCACAGCCAGTCATTGTTTCTCTTCTGTAGGCCTCAGTTGATATATATCATATATTTTAAACTGGTACTGGTACAATTTTATACTATAGGTTTTGTTCAGTATGGTAAATGTAAAGTAAGACTGTCTGTGAACAACTGCCTATTTGTGCATGTGTAGTTTGTTCTATTTACTTGTCTACATTTAAAGTGTGTGTTGACCAGGTGAAGTTCTTGAATAAGTCTATTAGCGGCAAGTTGTTTTATCACAAGTTAAAATAAGCAAAATGTCCATCATGACCATGATAATAAACTTGTGTAGGCTTTATACCTGGTTAAATAGGCACCAGTATATTTAATGGCTGCAATATCACTTTGGGGACAATATATCCAATACTTCATGTATATACAATATAGAGAGTCACATTCAAGATTAAGTTATATTGACCTAGTGTTAAAAATCCAAGCCAAAAATCATTAAATTGACAGTTTAGGCACAACTTCTCTAGAGACAGATTTTATTGAGAGTACGTGGCTTAAGGTGGTTAATGGGAGTCACACGTCCATTGCTAATTAATGAACATTGCAAAGTGTTAAGCTATGGTGTCACAAGGGCATTGAAATTGGCAAACTCCTCAACTATTTTCTGTCAGTGATATAAAAGAGAATGATAGTAATAGAAAGGTGCTGGTGTCAGAATGCCCTGATATAGAGTATAGGTGTTGGAATACTATACATGTAGGGCACGAACATTCTCAAAATCTCCACAAGTCCTGCTAGTCATAGGGTTTAGTACTTAAATATGAGAAATGCATAACAGATACCAAAATCTCCACTTGTCGTCCTGCATCAAAAACCACTAGTTAGGACAATATGATGAGTGTAATATTCGTGCCTTGCTATAGTTTTCATCTCTTGTTGAATACTCCTTCGATATGACTGAGACGTGGTACACTGCTATTAAATACATATAGAATAGATAGTTAAAGCTGTAGGCATCAATTTGTCCAAGTAATTCCGTCAAAGCTGTTTTCTCCTTTCATCTTCATTGATTAATAAGGGCACTTGTGCAGTGTATGAGCTTATCTACAGCCTCCAGCACTTGATCGTTTAACTGATACCTTAATTCTGCCTTAATTGAACATGGCCAGATAGCTGTGATGGATATGAGGAAAGGAAATGAGGAGAGAACGTAGACGTAAGAGGGGGACAGTATGGGGAATGAGACTGCATGTGGTTTGTGAGTGTATAGAAGTACGAAGGGGACAGAAGGGAAATTTGGGAGAGTGTAGAAGTACGAAGGGGACAGAAGGGAAATGGTAGGGGAATGTATAGGTAAGAGTAGGTGGACAGTAGGGAAATGGTAGGGGATTGTATAGGTAAGAGGAAGGGGACAGTAGGGAAATGGTAAGGGAATGTATAGGTAAGAGGAGGGGGAAGTAGGGAAATGGGAGGGGAATGTATAGGTAAGAGGAGGGGGACATTAGAGATATGGTAGGGGAATGTATAGGTAAGAGGAGGGGGACAGTAGGGAAATGGTAGGGGAATGTATAGGTAAGAGGAGGGGGAAGTAGGTAAATTGGAGGGGAATGTATAGGTAAGAGGAGGGGGCAGTAGGGAAATGGTAGGGAAAAGTATAGGTAAGAGGAGGGGGACAGTAGGGAAATGGGAGGGGAATGTATAGGTAAGAGAAGGGGGAAGTAGAGAAATGGGAGGGGAATGTATAGGTAAGAGGAGGGTCAGTAGGGAAATGGTAGGGAAAAGTATAGGTAAGAGGAAGGGGACAGTAGGGAAATGGGAGGGGAATGTATAGGTAAGAGGAGGGGGGCAGTAGGGAAATGGGAGGGAAATGTATAGGTAAGAGGAGGGGGCAGTAGGGAAATGGGAGGGGATTGTATAGGTAAGAGGAGGGGGACAGTAGGGAAATGGGAGGGGAATGTATAGGTAAGAGGAGGGGACAGTAGGGAAATAGGAGTGGAATGTATAGGTAAGAGGAGAGGGACAGTAGGGAAATGGGAGAGGAATGTATATGTACGAGGAAGGGGACAGTAGGGAAATGGGAGAGGAGTGTATTGGTAAGAGGAGGGGACAGTAGGGAAATGGGAGTGGAATGTATAGGTAAGAGGAGAGGGGACAGTAGGGAAATGGGAGGGGAATGTATAGGTAAGAGGAGGGGACAGTAGGGAAATGGGAGGGGAATGTGTAGGTAAGAGTAGGGGGACAGTACGGAAATGGGAGGGAATGCATAGATAAAAGGAGGGGGAAGTAGGGAAATGGGAGGGGAATATATATTAGTAAGAGGAGGGTGTCAGTAGGGAAAAGGTAGGGGAATGTATAGGTAAGAGGAGGGGGACAGTAGGGAAATGGGAGGGGAGAGTGTAGAACTTAGAGGGAACATTAAGGAAATGGGGAGAGAATGTAGAAGTAAGCAGGGGGCAGTAAGGAAATGGGAGGGGAGCGTGTAGAAGTTAAAGAGGTACAGAAGGGAGGTTGTAGACGTAAGCAGGGGTCAATCAGTAAAGTGAAGGCTAGGACAAAGTGAAATATCAAAAAGCCTGAACGGATGGTCAATTGATAAATGAATTAGGTGTTTATATTATAATAATGCTTGTTTAATGTTGTTGATGTACATGTGTTAGAAAAAATTGTAGTTTGCGGTTGTCTCAAACTTTTCATTTGCCTGTCGTACAACATGTCACCAACCAATAGCTACCTGTGGCATTATCAGATGGCTATATCATAGGACAGTAATTAATATTCTAATCATAATATAAATACAAACAATTACATAATCCTTACAGCTTGTAGTACAACAGCTTGATATTATGGGTAAACAGAAGTTGTGTGTACATATGAATTATGGTGTGTTGGTAACTTATCTGCTATTTACTCGTCCTTATCACTATGCATAAACCATAATTCATTGTATGGTTTGGATTATTGCTTTGAGATGCAGGACAAGTGAAAATTTAAGTATTCGTACCGGTATTGCATTTTCCCTTTCTTTACTCTTAAGTGAGCAGGTAAAAGTATAATCTGATTTTCCAGTTTTTAGAGCCTTGCTTGTGAAGAGTTGTGCATGCACTGGGACCTCATTGCTGTCGAGTTAACCTATTAGCCAGATAGCTGTAACTCAAATATTAATTGTTAATGACAGGCCCTATACTGCCTACAGCTCTGTTTACCATTGTAGTAGCATGAAGACAATAACAACTGTTCAGTGTGACTAGAGGCTTGTCATTGATTAGAGAGCAACTGTTCAGTGTGACTATAGGCTTGTCATTGATTAGAGAGTAACTGTTCAGTGTGACTTTAGGCTTGTCATTGATTAGAGAGCAACTGTTCAGTGTGACTAGAGGCTTGTCATTGATTAGAGAGCAACTGTTCAGTGTGACTTTAGGCTTGTCATTGATTAGAGAGCAACTGTTAAGTGTGACTATAGGCTTGTCGTTGATTAGAGAGCAACTGTTCAGTGTGATTTTAGGCTTGTCATTGATTACAGAGCAACTGTTCAGTGTGACTTTAGGCTTGTCATTGATTAGAGAGCAACTGTTCAGTGTGACTATAGGCTTGTCATTGATTAGAGAGCAACTGTTCAGTGTGACTTTAGGCTTGTCATTGATTAGAGAGCAACTGTTCAGTGTGACTAGAGACTTGTCATTGATTAGAGAGCAACTGTTCAGTGTGATTTTAAGCTTGTCATTGATTAGAGGGCAACTGTTCGGTGTGACTTTAGGCTTGTCATTGATTAGAGAGCAACTGTTCAGTGTGACTAGAGGCTTGTCATTAATTAGAAAGCAACTGTTCAGTGTGACTATAGGCTTGTCATTGATTAGAGAGTAACTGTTCAGTGTGACTTTAGGCTTGTCATTGATTAGAGGGCAACTGTTCAGTGTGACTAGGGGCTTGTCATTGATTAGAGGGCAACTGTTCAGTGTGACTAGAGGCTTGCCATTGATTAGAGGGCAACTGTTCAGTGTGACTAGGGGCTTGTCATTGATTAGAGGGCAACTGTTCAGTGTGACTTTAGGCTTGTCATTGATTAGAGAGTAACTGTTAAGTGTGACTAGAGGCTTGTCATTGATTAGAGGGCAACTTTTCAGTGTGACTAGGGGCTTGTCATTGATTAGAGGGCAACTGTTCAGTGTGACTAGAGGCTTGCCATTGATTAGAGAGCAACTGTTCAGTGTGACTAGAGGCTTGTCATTGATTAGAGAGCAACTGTTCAGTGTGACTAGGGGCTTGTCATTGATTAGAGAGCAACTGTTCAGTGTGACTAGAGACTTGTCATTGATTAGAGAGCAACAGTTACTGTTCAGTGTGACTAGAGACTTGTCATTGATTAGAGAGCAACAGATAAGGTGCTTATTTGTGTATTTGGGAAAAAACCTCAAATGTTTACTGAGGTGATGAATTGACAAAACTAAAAAAATAATGTTAAAACCTCAATCAAATTATTTGTTTTAAACGTATAGAAAGTAGATCTATAAAAAAAGACATGTTACACAATAGAAGTATGACAGTGACTTAATGAGAATCTGCAAGTACTCATTTGAATAGTTTGTCTTTGAGGGGATTTTACCTATGCCCAATTCCATAAAAGTCTAATCTGTTGTTGACTGACTCTAATTATTGCATAACAACACAACGGCTATGTACCATTAATTGAACTGATTTTGTAATTTGAATATATATAGTCTTGTCGACCTTCTGATACCTTTTACTGTGGTCAGCACATTCAGTCTTTGTCCAACTTGATATACACCTCCCAGTGGGTTGATGTATTTGATTGACTATTGGCAAGGCAACACTTATCTCTGTAATAGTTGAGATTGCATTTAACTATTATTAGTACCCAGGTCAGTAACTTGAGTGTAAATGGTGGTTAATGAGGCTATACTGCTAAAAGGGACAAATGTAGACAGGGACATAATGATAATGTAATAGAAAAATGTATAATTAAAATAAGTCACATCTGCTTGTAAGAATAATTAATTTGGACTTGTTTGTAAATGCATAAAATCTCTTATGTACCAAGTTATATTTTCCCATACAGACAGATATTTTTAGATTTTATTATTTACTTCATGTACATGATTTATACAAATATTATTTAACCAGCAAAGTCATGTTTATCGCAGAATAAAATATAGGTATGGGTACGAGTTCGGGTGTGTATGAATTAAAGCCGAGTGCCCAAGAACGAGTGTTTTAATTACACGCACTCAAACGAGTACAGATATTTTATTCTGCTATAAAACACGGGTACCAATGTTTATTTCGATTCTAACACAACAAGACCGATTGTACCTCTCTTATCTGCTGCACTTTTTTGGGGAAAGCTTACATTGATAGGATGTCGTTTGGTTTAGCGGAAGATAAATTGAATAGCACAGATCTAGAGCACACACCTAAATCTGTGGTAACAGCCATTATTTTAACGTGAATAAAACACGACTCGTTTCCTTCTTTGTGTATAGAAGAAAATCACAGGACCGTTTGAGAATGACCTGTCAAATGCATACTGATTATACGGGTAGTGCACACGATCATTAATATTCGACAAGTTTTCGGTAGTGTTCGTTAGATGTACAAACAATAATCAGCAATTGGGTGTGTTTTTATCTAAAGAGTGACTTACAATCGATACGGACTGTTAAATAGCACAGTTGTCTAAGGCGCTGGCCTGAAATCTAATGGTCGTGAGATCGAGGATGGTTAGTTCCGCATTTTTCTCTTAAATATATTTCCAAACAGATCCTTGTAAGCTTTTAGACTATACGGGGTTTAATATTGCAATATTTGCTTTGGGAATACTGTTTTGTACCAAACATTTTTTTATCGTGATTTATGTAAAATTCAATTAACACAAGTCTGTTTGCACATATAAATGTATCAAATAAAAAATGAAAACAATGAAAATATTTGCCGAATGCAGTGCTCTGTCATGTCAAGCTTAGACGCCTTAACCAATGTGCTGCCGATGTAAATTTATTTAATTACTTACCCTAGCATAACTATTCAAAATGTTATATATCTATTCAATATTAACTCTCGTAATATAGACGGGTACTGTCGAAGTTGGATCGAATATTTAAATGAGCGTTTTAAGGTATGCATACTTGACAGGTCAATAAAATTGGAAAATATAGCCAGACAAACAGACAAACTACCACTGCTAACATTGAACCTTTATCATTGCAGAGGAAGAGTAGAGAGGAGAGTCAGGGAGCTGGCAGTGGGGTGGAAATACTGACCAATCAGCCGTACACTGAGGGGCCAGGGGGAAGTGGACAGTACACATATAAGATATATCACATAGGCAGTCATTTACCTGGTGAGTGATACACTAAATTGAAAAAGAAACATCCAATCCAAGTCTCTTATTTACTGGCAACCAATATTAACTAGCCCATCTATAGAACCCATCTATAGAACAGAGATTCTCAATTTCTTGTTGATATTTTTTGGTTAATATTAACAAAGTGTAACACAGTAACAAGTCAAAATCTGTACTCAATTAGGCCAATTAATAGAGTTGTAGAGAATTATGAAGTTTGCATATTATGGTTGTTCTTAATCTGATCAAAGGTATACTGTGTTCAACGTTTGTTTCTGTATCTCATTAGACATGCCCAAATCTATAAACTCAGATATGGTCCTAGAGAGTATGTTCATTGACCAATTACAGATATCAGAATGCTGCAGTATATAGGATAAATGACAGTTCAGTCTAAGAAAATATAAAACATAGTTCAATAAATGTTCAGAAATCTGAAGCCACACAAATCTAGAAACTTTTTTCTAATGGAAGCCATCTAGACTCGTACCAAATGAAAGTCATATGGGCACACATCCAAATACATTTCTGTATAAAAGTACACTCTGTAAAATAAACTTTGAATATTAGACCGGTGTTGTGTTTATTGCAGGTTGGTTTCGTGCCATATTACCAAAGTCTGCCCTGCGAGTAGAAGAGGAGGCATGGAATGCGTACCCATACACCAAGACACGCTACAGGTGCCCGTTTGTGGAGAAGTTTGTACTGGAGGTGGAAACACGCTACCTCAATGATGGTGGGGACAAAGACAACCTGTTTAACCTCTCTAAATCTGACCTGAAAGATAGAACAGTTGGTAAGCCTTGAGTGTGTTCAATATAGTGAAACATATACGCCCTGACTTGAAAATTAAATTTTTGAGATTGCTGTAAAGTCTTGCCAAAGATTATTCAATATAGCTTTTACGGTTACTTCTTAAGACCAAAACCTTTCCTACAAAAAAATCTGAACTCAAGGCTTTTAGTTTAGAGGGGCTGCAATTTAGTAGCCTTCACTGATGAAACTAAAATATTGAATATGTGGAAAAGGAGCTGACACAGCAACCTGCTCTTGGTGCATATAGAGTTATTTATATCTTGAGCATGCTTTCCTGTTGACTTGTCTATACACATAAAAACAATAAAGACAATCAATCAACATAGTCTTTCAATATTAATGATTTACTTCATGTGATTATTGTGTGAAACAACATCTCATAGGGACTTTATTTGTTGACTAAAAAGTGTTATTTAAAACATTAGCATGTCAGTAGTTGTTTACATGGATTAAGTAGCATTTCCACATAGTTGAGTGCTGTAAAGTTTAAATGACATTGTGAAATATCTATTTATTTCCTGTAATTCAGTGAAGGAGGTATGACTTTTTTGTTAGCTAAGTTGAGCACTCTAATCAAGGGGTCTAGAACAAGGTTGTAACATTAAAGGGGCGGCGTGGCGCAGTGGGTTGCACGTCTGACTCATAAACTGGAGGACGTGGGTTCGAGCCCCAACAAAGGCCCATGTTATTTCCTTGAGCAAGAAACGTTACCCTTATTGCTTAGTACTGGTTGGTTACATGAAAGGATTTGAGCATGATTTCACAATCAGACTAAAATAAATTGAGGGCCTTATGGAAGATTGACTAAAATGTCAAATAAGCCCCCTCGTTAAATATCGTCAATTAATCATGGACACACACACACAAACAAAGCTTACACAGGGATGATAAATCTGTTTTGAGCATAGAGTTCGTCAATTAGTCTTTCAACCTCTCTAACTTGATCACATCCAGTTTTGAGACTTCTGTGGTGTGATAAGAGTGATCTCCCTTTGTCGTCTGCTGCTTGACGAAGCAGAACTATATTAATATTAATTAAGCTTTCTGTGATTTCAGATTTTATAGACATCGTGAAGGATCCTATTTCCAGTGGTGACTACCGAAAAGAAGAGGACCCTAAAATATTCAAGTCCGATAAAACGAGCCGTGGGCCCCTAAATGACAGCTGGCGGGAGGATTATGTGAGGGAGGTGGAGACAGACTCAAGTAAACACATCATGACAGCTTACAAGCTCTGTCGGGTAGAGTTTAAGTACTGGGGCATGCAGAACAAGATTGAACGGTTTATACATGACATAGGTAACAGTACTCTCATGTTGCACCCATCTCCTAACACAAACGCTTAACATATATTACTATGCACACTTTGGTCCGTAGGTTGGTAAGTTTGTAGAAACACCAACATTATTTGACCAATATATCAAAGTTCAAATGACCGTGATTATCTGTATGACAGATTGTTCAAAACTTAGAAGGTTGTTCATGACCTTAAGATTTCTCCACATACATTCATCAGGTACTGAGAAATTGGCTGCTGATGCGGTGGAGATGGATATGAATGTATCAACAACAACAAATCATTTTAAGGGGTTTCTGGATAAAAGTTGTCTTAAGGACTAAATTTTGTCAAAGGATAAAACCTTGTCAAAGCTAAGATTGCAAATGTACGATGCTGTTTATCACAAAAGTGTTCAAAAGATTCTTGCTTCTTTTGGATTTTGATTTGGAAATAAAAATGATATAATCCTGATATAAACCTGATATAGTATGATCTTTTTACCCCTGACAGGTTTAAGAAAGACAATGCTGCGTGCACATCGTCAAGCCTGGTGCTGGCAGGACGAGTACTACGGGCTACAGTTGGCAGATATACGTAAACTTGAACTTGAAACACAGTTAGCTCTACAAGAAAAAATGGCTGCTGTGAATGAAAACGATGAATTTAACGATCAGACAGATGCTCCTGGTAAATCAATGAAACAAGAAAACGAGAATGTCAATGCCATGAACTTGGACAATAATGACAGTGTTGTAAACAATAAGAAAATATCTGCTGTACAGAAGTCACGATCTTTGGATCATGCGATGTCAAAGAAAGTTCATCACAATCGTCAGAGTCCAGCCTTGTCGGTGTCTTCACAACATTCCACCAGAACTCAACAACTCTCTAGATCAAAAACATCTCTAGGTAACGCAGGTTTGTTCTTCAGTGTTGTTATTGGGTTTTGGTTATTTTGGACAGTATGTGAAAAGTAATTCCTCCCTTGACAAGCAGAATAGATCTCTGTAAAACACAATTATGTTCTAGATTTTCCTTTTTATAAGCTACTTTCCTTTTTGCATATATCCCTTGTTGTGATATATAATATAATATTATTATTTGAGGTCAAAATACAGTTTGAAATTGGCAATATATATAGGGACTAAATTGTTGTGTACCTATTCTAAGTAATTTGGTCTATGTAGAATGAAAACAGTGATTAGAATTTTTAAAGATTATGACATCTTCCATCATTTTGTTGAATGCTTTACCAAAATCTTTACATAATCAACCACTATTGGACTACTTTTGAGACATTAGCAGAGATTGAGAGAGATTGCAAAGAACGACAACTCTGCATGGGAGATTGCTTCTGTTGGTCTGTTTATCAGTTTGTCCTGTTCCATCTAAAACATTGATGTAAATAAGTTTTACTCATAATAGTGGCACTTTGTAGACCAAATATTTTCATTAATACATGAAAGTCCTTCAAATTGAACACATTTTCCCCAAAAGTAATTCTCCGGTTTGTATAACTTAATGCTGTGAAGAGAAACCCATAATTTTATTTTCCAATATTTCTTTTTGAAGCATCTCATATCAATGCTTTCATAGTATTTGTTTTATACAGAAATTCTTCATCACCAAATCCGTATAATATCCTATTTCTCAATTTATTCTTAGCATGATAGAATTTTTTTATTGGATATCTCGAAGGCACTTACTAATTGAATCATTTCTAGATTTGAGATTGGTTTATGTGGAGGTTTTGAAATACTATGAAATCATTTATTTTGCAGGGTGTGACTTTCGTGGTTTTCGTAATATCTACAATTTTATGGGTTTCTAACATCGTAGATATCATTGTGATCCATTGGTACATATGTACTTTGGATTTTGTGCTCACTGACATTTTTATAAGTTGTTCAGCTAGCCCAGGAACTTAGCGAAAAATAGTGTCCTACATAATTAGATGATTTTACAGTACTTGATATAAGGGAGGATGAGGAAATTTGTCATGTCAGCATTAGAGGCGGGAAATTGCCATTGATTTCTAGATGATGACTGTGAAATAGTTCTTCAGATGTTGAAATTGTTCATTATATTTTATATAAAATACTAGGAAACAGACCTAAGGATGTGAATATTGCTTTTATTCGTATATGATGTATAGTGTTAAGTCAATCATTGAACAAAACCAAGACTGAACATGCTGCTGGTTCTAGCTGGTTTGTTTCTAAGAATTGGTCATCGGAATCTTACTTGTAACCTTTGATTCACCGCAAAACTTAGATAATGCCAGTGCACCTTTAATAAACAATTAGGTTAATGTTTGCTACAGCTATGACTTGCAGCTAGGCTAGTTTCTTGCATGCCACATCTGGGGTAAATTAAGCTCACCATCGTCGGCCATAAGTCTACCCAAGCTGTATGGCAAGGGTACACTTTGACCCTGATTTTGGTGGATTTGTACTAACTCTCGACCAATAAGTCTGGTAGATTGTTTAAAAATTCTTAGACAGTCATATAACTGGCAGCCGCAATGTGTATTTTCCTTCACATTTGGCAAGTGTTGATAAATTGTTTATCCGTAATCTTGCATCCGTAATCATCCGTTTGCAAACATTGTGAACTGACTGCATTAATGTACAGTCTACAAGGTTTAGGTGATGAGAGGTTTGTTGTCACATTAATGACATGAAATAGATAGCATCAATAGATATTCAATAATTACTCGCTCAATTCTAAGACAGTAAGATTTTGTTATTATTATTTGACTTTGCCATGCTTTGTGATTTCAGATTCCAGCCAGGTGTCAGATTGGAGATTTCAGAGTCTAGAACAACTTCAAGAGTCTAGTTCGGATGAAGACGAGTTTTATGATGCCCAAGGTAAGGTGAACGTAGTGCCAACACCGTTTATCAATGTACATATGGTTGAATTATGTGGTTAAAAATTTGCAATACTGTGACAAGCTTCCAAATGTCTTGAATCAAATAGTTGATAAAGAAGCTTTTCTTCTCTACACAGTGATAGTTTGGAATTAAGTAGTTTTGTTTTAGTAAGGTTTTTATAAGGGTGTCAGAAATTAGTTACAGATAATTCAATTAAACTATTTTGGTCAATAGCTATGATGGTGTCCGAAATATTTAAGAGTTTCCAAATATTTAGAGTTACTACAGGAAGCAAGTCTGACATTCTTATGAAGGGTGTCTCTTGTGTTACATCTGAGCTAGATTTCATTCAGCAAGAAATGGTTTAAAGTTTTCCAAGCATTACGATGTATACCAGCGTTTGCTTCTATCTTTACCATTGGCTGGTTTTGGTAAAGAAAAGTAGCACACAGAGTAATGCCAGTAAGCTTTGGTGGTAGATAGAAATATGTTCCTTCATTTCTTGGTTAAAGCTTCTATTGACAGAGACTCTTTTCTTCTGATCAGAATTCCAAGATTATCAAACTGGTATGTAAACTGTCATTTGATTGGCTGACTGAAACAAGAGCCTTGGATTGTCTAATTAAACAAGAACGCTTTGTACATGTGTATGACTTATTGTTTAATGCATACAAGTACATTTAATTTAACACACTAATGCATTGTCAAACAAATGGTACATTAACACTACCTAAATGCCATATTTTCACAAAACGCTTTCAACAAAAAGTTAACAAGATTTATAATGGGCATGTTGATTTGACTGCGTTGAGAAACTTTTCCTTTATGAAGCATTTTCGTACACTATCAGAGGTAATTCTCTTTATGTAATCATTCTTTACCAAGGCGTTTTTTATGTATTTTTTTTATAAAATAAACATAAATCCCATCCAAAGTTGTTTATTTGGATGACAAAGATGAAACATATCTTTGGTCAATAGTGTATTCATATAAGAACAAGGAACCAGACACAAAATGTGTGAGGCTTGTAGCTAGGGCAGTCCATGTGTAAGGAATGTCAGCACAAAACATAACTATCAAACTAACCAAATAAAAGCACCGTACAGAATGTCAACATGCGTCGAATGTCAACATGTTCGAAATGTCTACATTTTATTGTTGGACATTGGAATGTTTGTATGGTGTTCTGAAGTGTGAGCAACTAATATTATGTAGAGATAGGACTAAAGCTGCTCTTGTTGCTGTTGGTGTTGTTTGATGAAGTCTGCTTATATTGAGATTGGTATTGGTGTGCCAGATATTGTGGTTTATAGAAATGTGCAGCTGCCGTGTTGTTTAAACAATGTTATGAGTTGTGAAGTGTTTGGTTGTACATGTAATTTAAAAGTGTTTGACAACTCAATATCAACATCCAAACATTACAGGATACTATCATACAAATTACTGCTCTTTTAAACTTGATATATCTAAAGCTCCCAGTATATGATTGTGCATGCAACTTTTGTTAACTCCATGTTTCTGTCTGTCCTTTGATATTATTATAGAGCTATTTATTGTTACTGTAAACTGGGTACTTTGTGTGCTACCTGAAATTGTACATACATTAAATCTGGTTATTAAAATAAAACTCACCTTTTTTAGCCCAAAGCCAGATTGATAGTCTAGTATTTCTACATACATGAATGGTGGGTTTATACCTTGAGGGGTTAATGCCAAACGAACATGAACGGTGGGTTTGTACCTTGAGGGGTTAATGCCAAACGAACATGAACGGTGGGTTTGTACCTTGAGGGGTTGATGCCAAACGAACATGAACGGTGGGTTTATACCTTGAGGGGTTAATGCCAAACGAACATGAACGGTGGGTTTGTACCTTGAGGGGTTAATGCCAAACGAACATGAA
>ENA-OREC01000848-OREC01000848.1-marine-metagenome-genome-assembly--contig:-NODE-848-length-13783-cov-13.461185_pt1 | contig 13783 bp, 6 predicted proteins | sample MGYA00248626_ERZ508543 | MGnify/ENA primary metagenome ERZ508543 (study PRJEB26211, sample SAMN05518279) | marine metagenome | isolation source: Puget Sound, Washington, USA | host: Bankia setacea... | reverse complement strand
TTAAAGATTAATAGTTATAGTGTATAGTTAAACAGTTTAGTTATATTGATAAGCTAAAGAGTTATACCCATGTAGGTTGATATTTTACCAGAGAAAGTAAAGTAAATGAAGAATCGCTTATGTATAAAACAGCTGTAACACTCTCTCGTAGAATTCACTCGCCATATAAAATTTGTATTATATGTTCAATACCAACAGGGTGAAGTATTTGGGATGCCATTATTACGTTATATTTGATATTTGATGCTGTTACTCGTTTAATAATAATCCCGCTCACCCTTGACTTCCCTTTGTACTGAGGACCATGTAGAAGAACGGTTATCAGTCTGATAAAGGGATAGAAGAGATCGGAGGGGAACAAAAAAGGGCGGTTGTCAGTAAACATGGGGTTCATTATCTAACATGCCCAACTGGGTCGACATTGTACGGCGATTATCTTAGTGTCGGGTACCACAATCACAAAAGTCAAGTTCGAAATAGAAAAGAAAATAGATTTGATTCTGAGTAGTCAGTATAAATCATATTTACCATCACGGGTATTAGTTTTAACGAGAACCATCGATTATGATAACTTGATTCTTATTTAGTATCGGTTTATATAAGACTGTTATTAGTTATTATAAATTTCATGACATCCATAAGCAAACAAGTGTTAATATAGCATTTCTCACAGCTTATAACCGAATGATTATGGCGTTTTCTGTATTATCTTTGTCCTTAAATTGACCATGTTGTCCCTAAATTTAAATAATTTATGTCACGGTTTCTTGGTGACACTTTTTGTCAATATATTTTTTTTTTATAAACAATGGGTCTTTGCTAAACCTAGTACAACGCCATGATACACTTTAAACTTCTGGTATCTATTTATAGAAGTGAAGAACCTATTCACGTTAAATTGTGATGTTAACATTTTAGTTGAGCATATCCGTGAAATAAACTTTTCAGGAGATAATACACTTCTCTGTATTTAGATATTACAATTGTCAACTGTTAACGGCAACTCCTCTATACTATAACATATTTCGATATCAAAGTATTTAGTAGTAATGTCTATTTAAACTTTCTTCCTTATGTGGATGCTTTCTGTGAAATACTTAAAATATCATATTTAATAATATTCAAGATAAGACCAAATGTTGTCAACAAACGATACTTTGGTGGATTTTCTTTTACTAATAATACCATTGATGTAGGTGCTTGTTTGGTAAAATGTAACATTATACACAAACATACAACGTGTACTCATAACGTTGTGATTTATAATTGTTGAACATTTGTGATATAACTCCATTAAAAACCCCAGTAGATGAACATCATTGTATATATACTTAATGTTGTCAGGGCCATTTTAGTATGACTACCGTTTCTGTACGTTTAACCTGAACTCTACACACTTCTAAACAAGATATTTGAAATATAAACTAAACATCCAGCCTTTAATTTTAAGTGGAGACAAACAGACTTATATTAGATATTGCTCCATTGATTGAATAGATAAGTTTTAAAGAAAGGATTCCGAGTCTGATGAGCTGTAGGGATAAAACGTCTCAACAAAACCATGTCCACATCACGTCCGTATATGTTTTATCAGCTAGTTCATATGCGAATACAGCATATCTATTTCACCTAGTGGTTAATACAACTCTACAGTGGGGTACTTTAAATAGAACATACTAAACGCACTTAAAGCTTACACCCTACTGTTTGTGTCTGACTATATGTTTGGCAACAATGATGCTACATGTTTAACCTGACTTGTTTTGATTGTGCAACATTAAATCCCTACTTCTATTCTCACTGTAAATATAACCAGAGTGTGTATATGTACCACAGTGCGCGCCTGGAATGTAGCCATACTGCACAATTACCGCCGGTTTGCCTATTGTTGAAGCCATTCTAGAGTTAATAATGCATTCAGCTTTAGTTATAAATACAAACTGTGGCTGTAGTATTGCCTGTATTGCATATACCATGTAACGCCGTAATGTGATATGAGCTAACCGTCCCTACTTCACCAATACGTTGTAGAGTCAGGAAAATATTCATTGCAGCCTAGACTTGAACAGCTAGCTTTTTTTCCTCTCTCCCCCCTCATTTTATTCACATTATCACCAAGATAGAAATCTCGGTTTATAAAAGTTACTGGAGCGCGGTATAAGTGCATGTCGGTCTTATTGGAAAATATTCAGTAGAAAAAGCTATCTCTGGGCGATAAACTGCGCAATGTACACCGGGGTGAGGGGGCACATGATGTTCTCAACAGGGCGCGTTTCACGGGGCGGCTTTGGGACAATCATGTACAACGGTTGGGCGAGAAAAAAAGGCGCAGTCTGTACGAAATAAAACATTAATAACCGTACTGTAACACAAGCCGACACATTAAAGTACGTAGGTCAGACCAGCCTGAACTAAGACCGTGGCTTGGGCGATAGGTTGTTCACCTTTGATGGCTTACTGGCTGAAGTGGTCAGTATAGCTACATCAGGTACATGTAGCAGTGCGGAGATTACAGAGTAGACGGACAGTGACAGAAAGCGCTGGTATGGAAGGAGAGGAAATTGGAAAATAGTTGACTGAACATGACAAATACTCACATACATTTAGAACAATTGTTAAATCATGTTTGAAAAGGTTGGCGGACACGGGAGACATTGGTAGTGTCATACAAGAACAGAACAAGTTATTGTTAAAAACAGGATATGAAACTTGAAATCAAAATGTTGTAAATAATAGAAAGACTATTATTTCACGGATAAGCTCGGTAGGAAAGAATGTCGAATGTCTATTGATGTGGGTGTATATATACAGTAAACATAATCGAAGAGCAACACGGTGAAGAACAAATCTAACATGTAATATTAACTCCCTAATTTTAAAAGTTGCTGATTTCCGAATTTCACAACCACCTGAACTTCTTAAAATCCACGACTCGCAGACACTTACGAAGGATTTGGTTCATTTAGTTTTTAAGCACACTCTTGTCTCATGTTCAGACACCCTTCAGTCAGGTATCCAGCATGTGTTCAACAATTTTGAAACGCATTTTCTCTGCAGGAAGATGTGCATATTTAACAGAAGTATACCAAAACATGTTGTCTTTTCTGAAGAATATTAATTTGTTGAGTTTGTGTAATAACGGCTATAGTTACAAGGATGACATTTTGATGTATCTGTTCAGAAACCCCAACTACCTGTGACCCCTTAAACGTACGTTCCCACATCGATACCACCTCCTCTAGAAATTAAGATTTAGCCAAGTTAAGGGGTTTTGATCACTTGGGGTGTCACCATTGTGTTCTGGAATGTTGTATGAAATTCAGAAATATCTATACCTAGATCATTCCTGGCTACTTGAAAATGCGAGCAACCTTTTGTTTGATTAATGCATTAGGTATGTCAGTGCATTTTGAGATATTGTTTTATTATTTGCAATCGTAACATCTGCACTCATTTCAAAATATTAGCCCGTGTTATGGAATTAAAGTAAAACAAAAATAAGTCTCACAATCCGTAACGAAACCTCTTACCCACGATAGCGTAGATATTTTAATTAAAGTTTGAATACTTTAAAAAAAACTTCAAACATTAGTAAATCCGGGTTGTAAACTTTAATGCCACTTTCTTTGAATCTTTAACAGCGGCTACGGTTTTGTTCTTATTTGACAAAATAACTTGTAGGGTGAAAACACAAAAAGGTTGTACAGGGGCGTATAATATTACAATTAAGGAAATTATTGTAGTGGTATTGTATTTGCCTTAAATTGTATCTAGTCTGGGTTTTAAATCTTCAATCTCCATTGCTATGAAACGTGTATCCATTTATTTTAATGATACCGTGGTCAATAGTTTATAGATAAAAATAGTGCACTGTGTCCATTTCAAGATAATAATGTCCTTTATGTATTTAGAGTTTCCAAAATGTCATCAAACTCATTATAGTGACTTGTTAATATGTAGAAAACTGTTTGAACATGAACTTATAGTATAGTACTTGGATTTTCATAAACATCCAGTAATAAATTCCTTCATGTTAAATGTCCTACAAAGCCAGTCGATTAAATACAATGTCTCCCCTACCATTACCGTCATGACCATCATATACCTCCAACCGAGATTCCAAACACGGTCCTGTAGCATGCTCCGTTTGTTTGATGTGTCAGATTTGCTTAGAAGTAAGTCTTGAACGTTTTGTCCCTCGTTTTTTTTTCGACTTTGGACACAAAACATCATGAAGATAGTTCAGTAGTAAGGAAAAAGCATACCACAGACTAAAATAAAACTCATGCTATGAAATGCAACATCAAACAAATATGTGATACCATCTCTCCCCAATTAGTCATGATACGAAGCTCCATTAGGCCCGGGTCAGAGACACTATCTGGGCATATTAACCGCCGATAACCAGCCATTTACACCTCTATTTACATTTAACATTTCCATATTACACTTTCCATATACGCATCCTGTGTAATATTATAAATTATGTCACGTCAAATGTTGAGATAGACAGTGTGATTCATTGACGAAACAAATACTTGTAGGGAATTATATCAGGGTAATTGGAAGCTAATACAGGATCAGGCGCGGACCATATAGAGACGGATAAATTGACCGGGGGCGAGTTGTCATGGTGTAGGAGCCCTCTGAAGTGGAGCGTACGCGATAGTAGAACACATATTAGACGCAATCAGCGCAAATAAGTACCCAAGTGTAATGCTATCTTCAACAAATCTTTATGTCTAAAATGGTAAATTAAATTATCAATTCCGATAAAAAGCCCATCATCCAACCACGGAGACAAGGTGTAATGAAACTATGAGAAAAATGTTTACGACAAGATGGCAAGCTTAACTTTAGAAAAAGGGTACTAAATCAACATTAATATTTCATAACTATCTGTTCACCCGTAGATACTGTGCTTTCCTAGAGGTATGCTTTAACTATGTTCCATCTACTTTAACGGTCAGAATTAAATACCAAACTCTTTTGAATAGATGTAAGCGTCCTATAGTGGAAACTCATTTAAACTTGACTTATCTTTTAGCGCCTACAAATACGAGCAGCTGTCAATCCAATATTCAATGTGTGTAAGTGTTGTTCGACTTATTTTGGACGTATTCCGTTCCAAACGACACATCCTGGAGAAAATCATCACAGCATTTTGTTCTAACAAATTTTCTGGATACATTTAAGTTCTCTGGAATTTTAAATAATTTATCGGTGTCGAATCACAGCGAGTTGTTCTCATCAGTTCATGCTATCATTCATTTATTCACGAAAGAAGATTTATTTTAATGTCAGATTGTTATGACAACTTTGTCCCCTTGTTTATTTGAATTTCTGTCGAACGGTTCGATACATTTGTCACCAGTATAATGTTAAAGGTACACACATGTTCATAAGTACAAACACAATACAATATCTTAATTGTTTACATACTACTAGTTAAGTGAACCCTGAGTTACATGTATTTATCAGTATAGTATTGACGCTGAGGGATTTAATCAAATAACGAACCTTCTTTTATCAAAAGTTGAACGTAAAGAAACTATCATAGTTTTTTTTCTTTCTGGTACAAATGAGGTTGTTTGTTATTTTTGCTAACTTATATTCTTCAAATTGAGAACTCCATCAATATTTTCATAGTTTATTTCTTCTCGAACATTCAAACTGTGTGTGCGTCATACAACGTATTTCATTTAATTGTATTATTGGACAGCTCGAAGGTCCCTTTTAATCATACGTTAGTAGGTATATAGGTAAATTTAAGTATTAGTTTTTTTACATAAGGACAGCATAATTATTTGTTTTTGGACAGTTTGGAAACTAGTCATAGTATGCCGCGATCTTGATGGTAACTTTAAACGTATTTGTAAATACTACATCATCTTGAAGGACAATTCTTGTTGAACTTAAAACTTCTCAAAATTCTCACGCTAGATAGTTTGACTCAATAAAACCTGTGTAAGGAACCATCTTAAAGTTAAAATGCATGTCTTGGCTGGTATATAAAACACGGTACCTTTTGCATAAATTCAAACTATATAATGTAATGGGAATTCTCCTTTTTGATAATTCTTATTAAAATATATACAAACAATATCTGTATCATATAGCCCTGCATGTACTATTTTCCACACTATTCTCCATCCAAGAGTGTTACAGTTTATTAAGTCAAGGTACCTATTTACATGTATTGCAGTAAATAAGTCAACCAAATTAGAACATACACCACTTGCAGTACCAATGTCAACCGCTACTAAGATTTACATACTCGTACTTTACCTTGGAAAGTAAAAGCTTACACTTTTGTTTTTATTGATGATTGTTTTTATTTATAATGCTTGTTTTTATTTATAATGCTTGTTTTAATAAATTATCTGCAACTATGCTAAATAATACATAAAAGTAAAAATGACAATACAAAACTTCTTCTACATATTTTGAATGCAATTGATAGTGTTTATCGCGTGCTGTGACTTGTTTCTGTCTCTGTCTCTCTTAAAGTTAAGTTTACATATACCATTTCGAATAATTATTGAAATACAGTAATTTTGATATAAAGTGAAATTGATAAAATTGACAAACAACAAATGAAGACTATTGTGTCCCCTCTTGCCAACCATAGACTATGTAATAGTATATACTATACAATCACGTGGTTAAATCAGTATGGTTCATACATCTACAGTTAATACAACATGTCAACCTTGGATCGTGACCATTGAGCTCTTTGTCATTAAAAGATGATAACAAATACACTCATCAAAATATACCCATAAACTATCTGCCGCATCAAAGAAATAGACCGAGCCTCTATTGAACTCTTTCTGTAAGAATCATTGGGTATTTTACCATTGGTGTATATTTTTGTGTCTGACATCACCCACCATGTTATTGATCACAACCTCTTTGCTCTTGTGTAAGGGTGGAAACAGATTGCGAGCCTATTGTGATCTCCTAGTGCGCAGCTTAATCGTCCAATTAACCCGCTTTTTAATTAGGCATGTTGTGATGTTATAGTGCACCCGGCCTCTTACCCCAGAAGCAGGGTGATAGTGGGTGAGTGGAATAGAACGGTTTGTATGCAGGCCACTTATAACGCTTGGACTAGTACAGTCTAATACGTTACCTACATTTAACCATCAAGTATTTGAACCGATCGCTTTGTCTATTACTGTCTAATACGTTACCTACAGTTAAGCATCAGGTATTTGAACCGATCGTTGTGTTTCTACAATAATTCAAATTCAAATCACATCAGTAAATGTTTCATTCATGTGTTTCTTTCGTCAACCAATAAAGACGTTATACTTCATTTGTAGATCAACAGATTAACAAAGGTTTCAGAAATACAATATCTTGATATCACAGTTTGAGAAAAAGTACTGTTCAGAAACATAGTACACACATCAACACCAACAGCGATTTGAATTTTGATAAATATGTATGTTATTATTGAACATCTGTGATTCTTCACATTATCAAAGGCCCTCATACATGTATACAGTTTGTACTACATCTGTTTCGAATGACAAATACATTTCATCTCTCCTTCTATCATTTGTACACCAAACGAACATGCATAGAAACAATTAGTTCTTACAGTATATGTTATCTACAACAGGCCCTATATACTACACAGTTACAGTTGTATATATGTTGTAACTTATAGTCGGAGATTTTTCAGTTTTTTTAGAGTCTGCACCACTAATCTATTTTTATCTATCTAGATTTACTACGCCGTGCAATACTAAGGTTTGGAGTACATGTTATAGACTGGTTTATAATGCATTACCTTGCACGCTCCATGCAAATCTCTATAACCCGTGTACACTGACATAATGCATACACCGCAACAGCTTGTCCAAATGAATAGAACGGTTTCAAATAATATTCAAATGAGGTAACATTTGGTCATAATCTTTCCCTGACTCCTTGACAGCCGTAAAAACTCTACCCTTACGTGTTCCGTGACACAGGGGTGGGGACAAAAACTCACAATATTTATGTAATTAAAAACCTACCGGCAGTCGTCCAAACTGAGCCGTGTCTATGAACCTATTCATTGTATCACTGAAATTAAATAACCCTCCAACAAAACAGCTCTACTCGTTATAAGTGCATGTTCTAATTAACCAGGCTAACAGTCTCTAGTTATGTTTTGTCTGGTGAAAAAGTAAAATGTCAAACAGTGTTGCTGAAGGTCAGGGCAGTCAAACAGTCATGTATGCCATACGGTACTACAGTCGATATTTGCATGACCAAAAATGCCAAATGTTTGCAGACTCTGAGATAAAGCTCTAACTGTGCGCATACAATACCAATTCAGATACATGGCATCACAAAAATTATGACATGACCTTTGCATATATTTGGTTCTGTAATGTATGTAGTCTCCTAACCATGATTATATTGTGTATTTGCAGCTGTACAGCGAGGCCGAGTACCGCCCAGTCAGCACCCGTTCCCCGGTCAGATGGCCTTCACTAACGGAGATCCGCTCACTGGTCATACGTATCTATCCAGCTTTATCTCTATGCTGCTCCGAGCCGAACCCTACCCAACATCTAGATATGGACAATGTATGCAGCCCAACAACATTATGGGCATAGAAAATATCTGCGAGTTGGCGGCACGTTTATTGTTTAGTGCCGTGGAGTGGGCCCGTAATATACCGTTTTTTCCCGAGCTCCAGATCACTGACCAAGTGGCCCTTCTACGGTTAAGTTGGAGTGAATTGTTTGTTCTAAATGCAGCTCAGTGCTCAATGCCCCTACACGTGGCCCCTTTGTTAGCAGCGGCGGGGCTACATGCCTCCCCTATGGCCGCGGACAGAGTTGTAGCTTTTATGGACCATATCAGAATATTCCAGGAGCAAGTGGAAAAATTAAAAATACTCCACGTAGACTCGGCAGAATATAGTTGCCTGAAGGCCATTGTGTTGTTCAGCTCAGGTAAGACAAGTTTATACATACTCTTCTACTTCTTTACCTCTCACTTTACTAATATACCACAATTAAAACACAATAATACTACTCGAACAGTAACATAGCCTACGAAACCCCGCCTTGGATTGAAGCCCATTATTTAAGGAAAAACTAAACCTTCAAATTTAATGTAATACTTTTTATTCGTTGGGTCAACATTCCTGTGGACATGCACACGTTACCAGATGGACAGATTCAAGTAAAAGACTTATCATGTAGAGGAAATATACCGTTACTAAGGTTACAACATCTTTAAGTAGCCAATTTACGGTTAACACTGCTTTAAATATGATTGTCACCAAACACTCTGTATAAAAAAGTAGTGTATGTTACCACAGGTCATAATTATATATTGTTTCCTGCTCGAAAATAATACGATATTATAGAGCTACACTAATTTTAATTTAAGCATCGAATTAATTTATTCTTCATTAAATCAGTTGTAATTGTCATGGGTGACCTTTTGAGATATTGTGCCAGGCTTAGGGCACCCGACGATCCTAATCTTGTGTTTCTGCAGTCAGCGTTATGTAGCGATATTACACCTTGCTATTCATACAGCCTAGACGTCATCACCCCTGAGTTGAGTTTCAAACAAGGGTATATTCCGGTATTTCCTTTATTCACCTGTTTACTTTGCTAATCGTTTTGTAAGTTTAGTTTTCTTTTTTCTATTATATCCACATTAACTTGTTTTGTCATGACCCCTATTTGAAACAAAATATCAGATCATGTTGTATTTAGATTATATTTTTTTCCACTGCAAACATGATGCAACTGCGTTAATTTTAACACAATTAGCATCAACACAAAACAGTTCAAATAACACCTTGTAATATTCAAAACGATTAATGAATTTTGTTTAAGGTTTGTACATGGTTCATTTTCATGTTGTTATTAATTTATTACTTAAGGTTAAATATAACAAATATACAAACTTGATCTAGAACAAAACACTTTGTATGGAGCTCAGGTTTTAGAGCTTGTTTTAGGGCACCGGTTCATACATGCATAAACATAGCACATAGGACGCTCTAACAATGTATAGTGTCGACCTTTCACGACAATTAACACACGAGTCTTCGATACATGAATGCATTGACAAGTTTGCAATCACGATATACGTAACTAGTTAAGGTCAAATCACAGTTAAGGTCAAAAAGACAAAACCAGAAGGACTCTTCCTTGTGTGCCGTTGTTGTATTTTATTTGATGCACGTCTCCTTCATGATGAGCTTTGTTGAACCTGCTAGTATACAACTTGTCTGAAATACACTATCTGAATCCAGACTAAATAGTCTTGAAACAAATGATTTCGAGTTCTTTAACGGTATTTATTCCGTGTTCTAAAAAGGTACGCAGAAATTACGCAAAACGTTTTGGTAATTGTCTACAGACACAAAAAAGCAAGTACAATATCAATGTATTAGTGTTTGTTTGTTTACGAAGGCGACGACTATTAGGTAGAACAATCGTAAGTGTGACTTCGGTAATGATCGTTATCAAGCCGGAATGACACACATCGGTTGAAAATATATTTTGTTATTCTGGATAGTAATAAGCTACCGAATGTAGACGAGAACTGACGGAAAATGTCGAAGTACATATGAATAGAACACCTTAATTAACACACACCTCTCATTTATTGATTATTTAGTATTTTAAAAAGGTACATAAAGGAGGCATTTCGGCTCTTAGACGATACACAAGTGAGTTATCTATTCAGCCTTCAGCCTTGATCTCAAGTCAATAAAATGTCGGGAGTTAAACAATAGGTATTACTAACATAGGTCGTACATTGAACGCCATTTAACCAGTTTAACCATTCTTTTTCTATTCTTCTCCAATAATAAGCCAACAGACCAAAACGCGACAGTTGACTACGGGTACTTGGCTTGAAACAATGCCTGTAAAAGCTATCTATATCACGGAATGTTTGCAAATATGTTATCTCCAGATTTAAATCACTGTTTTATGTGTTCAACCCTGGCAGATATGCAAACTCTTTACCTGTAAATTACAAAATTAAAACATCAAGTTAACAATAAGCGTATCGGATTTACAATAGTTTTAAAACCGATCTGGCAGATTCTGCAGATTTTAAAAGCGGATATACATGTTATTTTAGTTTTACCACTAATTAGAACGTTTAGTACTCTTCCAGCACACGTGGGCTCACATTTAAATGAATTATATGGGGCGGTCTTAGTGGTCTTTAAAGCTTGTTTTCTCCTCGTTAGGCTCATCAGGGATTAAATGTGGTATTTTTACGAGTAGCTACTGACAGTGTTTGGTTCAATGTTCTTTGTTGCCATTTGAGTTCTGCCCTAATGCTATATTTAAGACTGCAATAATTCCTTTGCATAAGGACTGTTTATAATAAAAACAATTAAACCTTTTCATTTTTCATTTAATTTTCAGATCGTAAACCAGAGCCAGCCCAGCGACTTTCAAATGCATATAGTAAGTTATATTTTACTTAAACAATTATGTTGTCTCTTGTTTATTGTTTATTTTTACTCTATAGTCCATAAACTAGTTTTTTCCAAGCAGACGACACTAACACCTGTTAAACATGTATTAAACAGTGCGCATTAACACTAAATACAATACTTCACATTGGCTTCAACTGTATTGTGGAACTTACTCTATTTGAGAAGCGACACATTGTCCTGTATACGTCTAAACCACTGGTAAAAGCAAGCGTTTAGAGCATCAGTATTTTTGCTGAAGCCCTGAAAAACAGATTGTCACATAACTAAGATTGTCCGACCATCGCCATGCCTTTTATTATCTATTAGTTCCCTGTAATTCTAATCTAAGGTACTCAATAACAACACCACAGTCCCGAGAGCCCAATAACCCTGTATCTAGACTTGTACCTCCTCATCACTTCCGCAGACTACACGATCTGTTGTTACCGGTGTTGTGGTTTATTACTCCCCAGGTGATTTATCCCTCACCCACCCCTGGCTGCCTGTCAATCGGCCCGTCTCAAACATAATTGTCCATAATCATTACAGCTAGCAGCAAATTGGCGGATAAGCAGCCCTTCACTGATCCATGGCCAATTCCCTTCTGTATAGCACACATAAAACCAATGAGCCGAACTTAGATTAAGCTTAAAACGAGCTCAAATGATCAAATACGCTGTTAAAAGTCAATATTTGCAAATTACAACGTAGGATTGCATAGCTATGTTTCATTGAAATCAATTACATTGTCAATTCTAGCTGTTTATGAAGCTGAAGTTATGGGAATTCAGGGAAAAAAATCCTCGGTTTTCAACAATAGAATTTATGAGCGTGCTGCATTGTTGCTTGATTTAAAAACAATACATACTTTATAGTTCACGGGATTTGTGTTTGAGGCTTTATTTTCATGAAATTAAAGCCAAATTTGCCTTCCTTCAAATAGGCACTCAACTTTACAGGTTCTGTGAATGAATAAGGTTCTCGCGGATTGGCTTTTAGGCAGTACATACTTCAATGGTGTACTGTTTATTGTTTGCTATGTTTTTATTTTGGACGTATATTCATCGGGCGGAGGCTAACGGAATAAACGTCGACGTCCTTAATATAGACGTTATTAATTGAGAGGCTGTTGTCAAACACAGTAGTGAATATGGTGATCAGTTTATGCTGTGATTTGTTCTCTTTAGATATGGTCTTATCGCAAAAGCAGTGTGATGAAGATATAAATAGTTTCATTCGTATATTAAAATCAATCAGAAAAAAACCCATAGAATCTATGCATACGATTATTGAAATGAATTATAGTTGTACATATGTGCACGCTATACAATGGTGCGATGAGGCACATTTTCCATCTAATTTATGATACATGTAGCCCGTCTGGAGTTTTGAACTTAATCTCTAACGTAATGATGTTTTAATACGTTTTCCTAAGATGAGGCATATAGGTGTTATTACTTAATCTTGAATCGAATAAATTTGCCTAATCTCAGGTATTGAATTTAAAAGTACGTCTCGCATAGTATAAATAATTCGCCCAGCATTTAAATACATTTGCACAGCTATTTTAAAATATATCGCAACACATAGGAATTCGGTTTTGGGAATTAAAATTCAACATCACAGGTAAGGGTGACCGATATAATTTACATTGAATACAATCAAGCCCTTTCTCTCCTTCAAGCTCACTGATAATCGTCACCCTGTGTTCTGTTCTGTTCTGTGTTTGTTATGTCGTCTGCTTCACCCCGGGAACATGTACGTCACCACGTCTCGGATAACCGGTGTAGATATAGCCTTTATGGCCCGTCAATTTATTCCTACCACGTGGTCTATACCATGGTTATCTGTTTTCAGGTCAAACCCAGGTGTCGTGGTTGATTTTAAAAAAATGAAAGAAATTATGACGGTGGTTTCTTATTTGAAACTCTGAACCATTTGCCGTCTCAAAATACAATCTAAATAGAAGACGAGTTACATAATTACGTCCTTCTTTGTTGCTAACGTTTTGTTTGTCTGATGTCGGGTTAAACCAGGATTCTTAATTTTCGTTTAAAATTAAAAGGTCGTCCATTACAAAGGATTTGAATATATTATGATAAACACCATTTTAAGTTTAATCTAAATAGTGTTTGAGTTTGTTCCGGCTAGTTTGTTTTTGTTGGTCTTGGAAACATAAGAACAAGTTAGTCTGTGACATTTGAATGACCAAACAATCTAACTGCACTGAAATTATTACCAGTAAACGAGTATACGCTAAAGACAAGAGAAACCTCGATTCCGTACAGAAATTCAAACTAAATTTATTAATTATTA
>ENA-OREC01000847-OREC01000847.1-marine-metagenome-genome-assembly--contig:-NODE-847-length-13797-cov-12.032726_pt1 | contig 13797 bp, 6 predicted proteins | sample MGYA00248626_ERZ508543 | MGnify/ENA primary metagenome ERZ508543 (study PRJEB26211, sample SAMN05518279) | marine metagenome | isolation source: Puget Sound, Washington, USA | host: Bankia setacea... | reverse complement strand
TGGTACTGCTCCAGGTTAGAGATTGTTTAAACATGCACTGGTACTGCTCCAGGTTAGAGATTGTTTAAACATGCATTGGTACTGCTGGACAAAGAAACCACCAAAGACCACCACGTCAGAATAACATTGCCAACAAAAGCGCATAGATGTTTGGAGAGTAACAGATTGCTGTATGCCTTTTGGAAACCCAAGAAAAGTGCGCTGACCACATTTATAGAACTCATAAGCATGTCATGTACTAATGATGCCAATCTTCTTTGATTACAAACTTCTCAACAAGATACACTATCGGTGTCAAATACAAGCCGCTGTCATGATTGCTGTGATGCAGGTATTTATAACGTGTTCATTCATCTAAATTAAAACTGTCCGGCCTGGTTAACCTATATGGACCGGACATCGATGACACAGCTGGATGACATTTATTTCATTACATTCGGAGTCATGTCATGTGAGCAAGTAACCCAGACAAACACATTCAATAATTGTCAAACTCTCGTCCCCTCAGGCTTACGCTATCATATCCGCATATATACCTAGTTGTATCATCGAATTAAAACGTGCAAAGGTGACATCCTAGTTTTGACCTCTATAAAACTACCAAAGAGTTGTCGCTCCTTGACAATACAGGTGTTCGTAAATGGAAAAGTAATTACAATTGTAGTTAAACATTGCCTACACGCAGACGTATTCTATTTTGAAAACTGATTTTTTTGTGTACGAAACAACCGATTCAGACATTAAAAAATAATCAAACAGTAAATGCAATTGTTCACTTTAAGTTTAATACGTTGTTGGTAAGTGTCTACGCGTAGATAACACTACGGCGTCAATGACAAATGCAAGAGCAAGGTACCTCAAGTTTTACGACGGTTCTTACAGCATCATACATTCAGGTACACGCATGACGTCATGTCCGACATTCTATGAGACCTACTTCCACGGACGCCATCTTTGTAAATACTGTCTGCTATTTAAACCTTGTAGGTTCATAGTTGAATTGATAGACACGACTTTGGAGAAAACGCAACCTAACACGGTGGAATAATATGAAATAAGAAAACGCTGCTGAGTAGACATGGGCACGATGGTAATTTATCAAATGACTGAGTTTAGCGTCATCGTCCACAGTGAGCTATGGATCCGTTTAATTCGTAAACCGGTCAAAGCACGGTCAAACGATATCCATGTTTAAAGTTTATTTTTCAGTCAGGTGATTTTACTGGTACCGATTTCGGACAAGCAGAATGTTCGGATGAAAAATCGTTAAAAGAATTCAAGGACCTTTAAGGTTCTCGCACTCGAGCAGAAACAGATTTGGATGATGGGAAAAGAAGTCATTTTGAGTGTCACATGGTTCATTAAATGACTATACCACTGTATAACTTGTTTTGGGAATCTCGATAAGGTTAACTGTTTGTTGAAATACATTTGTGATATATTTTAGTAAACATAGCATGTAACTGATATGAGAGGCGAGAAAGGCTACCGTGTATTGTCAGGTTGCTTATTTGATTTATACCGAAATGTAGCTGTCATAAACACGTATAGATGAATGTAGACGTATCTCTTATAACCATAGTCAAGTACCATATCCCAATTTCGTCGACCGCAGTTTATATAAGTGTAGACATACAGTGCAGCAACTTAAAATTATCTTATATTATGAAGAAGTTTACTGTAATCTGATCAGTTATGCAAGTTATCATGTGAACCGTTGCTTTAGTTGCACTATTTCTAAGGTAGGGTGCCTACAATTATAATCATTGACCAGCATAGGGATATGGTTCTATCAGAAGACCTCTCATTTTTCGAATAGAACTTCTGATTGTCGAGGCTCCTTAATCAATGTTGTTTTATCATACATAATGGGGTGGTGTTAAAGTAGCATGTGCAATGAGAGGAATGAGTTTAGGTGCTGCTGTGAGATTTTCCTTCTCTGACAAGACTCTCTTGATTCTAGTCGTATGTTACTATGTGTTTTTTTTTCTATTGCTAATCTTGAAGCCTGTAAAGACGCTCAGTAGTCGAAAATGCCCAGCCAGTATTAATCTCTAATCCAATGTGTTGTCCAATGTTTCAGTCTTACCTCAACCACCAAAACATTGTAAATATTTAGATGGTCACGTATAAAACGATTACGACTGGTAATAAAATGTGTATGTCATATCTTCAACATAATGTCTCCCTCTGTACAAAAATGAATAAATCTACGTGGACCATGCTTCGACGATTCGATACTAAACTGACCTACTTGTGTTCTTATTGCAAACACAGGTAGAGTGGTTTTCGGACGAGACCTAAACACATCAATAGCGGTAGTAGTCGTAAAAGGTTTAGAGCCAACAAACATTTATTCTAGTGGATAAATACTTGAATATATGCTTCCTAAGATTCGGCTTTGCAAGGTTTTCTGACTTGAAAATACTTGATTAGCACCAGTAAATATGTGTTTTGAGTTTAGCCAGTTGATTGCGCGTGTGTTTCAAATGGCTGCGAGACGGTTTGGACAGATGGACCAAACGTTATAGTTTTGTATTATCATTAACATACACCACACTAAATGGGCTCATATACCAATGTTCAAATAATACACCACACTCCCTCTTAAAGTCTGACCTTTATTTCGGAAACGGATTGATATGTTTCCCTCCAATTGCCTAGCACTATTTATGTAACCTTTAATTCAGTCTAGCCTCCCTCAAACAGATTAGTTGAGTCGAATGAGTCTGATATGATTAGGTGCAAAAGATACGTGTCAATAAATTGTCTCGCACACCAGTATTTTGCTTGGCATCTAAACTAAATATGTTGTGTTTATGTAACTAGACTATCTAAATTAGATTCTTATCAGCGATGCACAAATAAACCGGACCAACAAGTGGTGCGAAACGACTGGGGGCCGCGTCGATGTAAAGCCAGCTGGGTAATACTGCAAACAAAGCCAAAGCGCGATAATGGACCCCAAAGTATACAACATATCCCCAGAGGCTATTAATCTTTTCTCCCGCAGCTTACACATGATTGCAAAACCTTACATAACCTTGAATGATGGATAAATAGAGTTATGCTTAAAGTGCCTGCACAGACAGTATATTTATCTGCCCTTCGCGTTCTTTAGGCAAATATTTAGCCCTGCCTTAATTAGGAGCAAATTGGCTGAAGTGTCGGGTGTATTTGTCACCTTTGAGCGAAAAGATTGTAGATATGGGTATGCGTATGACTGTCAGAATAGCAAAGTATCTTTAACTATGATGTAACATTCGGGGTATGTATTATATATCATGTCAAAATCGCAACGTTAATTTAACTATCATGTTTAAATCACAACGTTAATTTAACTATCATGTTTAAATCGCAACGTTAATTTAACTATCATGTTTAAATCGCAACGTTAATTTAACTATCATGTTTAAATCGCAAATCAAAACTTCGCAAAACTTGAGTGAAAGATGGATAGCAACAGCAAATGTCAATGCCTGAAAACGTTAAAGCCCAAACAAAAACTGTACTACCAAGCATATTGACATCACGTGTTTTTCACAAACCTTCAGACAATCTTATCAGTATAGAACAAGTTGATAACACTGTTTAACAGGAATTTAAAGGGATTTAAAAAGAACTTATCAGACTGTGTACAAATCGATTGAGTAATTATATATAAATTGTCGAGATACGTATGCTGTTTGTGGCGAACCAGGGTGCCAGGGGACAGTAATTTACATGTTTACTTTCGGATAAATTGATGTTTATTGAAGCTAACCTTATTCAACGTTGCCAATTGCATGTTGTCACACAGATAAAAAAGCTTACAGCACGATGGGGACCTTTTTTGAAACCTAAATTAACAATAATGAACAAATAATGACGCTGTATTTAATCGACGAACATATCAATTAGTGCATGCGTTCAATCCCCAAACTATAAATTATCACAATGATGTTGGCATAATACGTAAAATGATAAAAGTGTTGAGACCAACAGTGTACTATTTTTTAGATATGAGCCCGGTGTATGTGCGAAACGTCCTGTGTTACACATATCGACAGGACAAGACAGCGGCTATCTACATAAATTCAGCATTCGGAAATGTATACACGCAGGGTAACAACACATTTTGCCTCAGGGCTGATTCCTTTATCATGCTTGAACACGCTGAAATTCGGACTTTACATTTCACTAGTTCGGTAGATAATATCAGAAATGGACCTGAAGCCCCCTCGGGTCGCGTTTTCTCTCCACCGACGCCGGAATTTAGACGCGTCTCATACCAATTTCGTTTAGAAACACTCCGCATACATCTGCTCTGTGTAGATATTAAGCAACGATAACTTCGCCATTAAACGACAAATCTGGGGGTCTATCTACTTTCAACATCTATGATTTATATCGCAGTTGTATATCATTTGGTTGAAAATCTCTCTCCATCTAAAAACAAAGACATCGGCAACTCAGCAAGAATGCTATACTGTATTCTCATATTTGTTCGGCGGTTTCGGACACTTTTCCCCCCGGACGATTTAAGATCTTGTTCACACTACTTGAAAACATTAGACGAATCGAGTTGAATTGTATATTTTGCTTTGTCACTTGAGTTATAGTTTTAGTAAGCCTATGTATGATGAATTCAAACATTGCGAACCCTCAACTTGCGTGGTGATCAGAACATGAATCAGCCTATTTCACCCTAAATTCTGCCCTTCCACTATGTAGATATACTCAAAAAAACAAAATGTGTACGTGCATATACTTCAGACTTTTGATATTCAACATAAGTTTCAATAAAATAAAACCTGTACATTCAAAAGGCAGCAACTGTTTTATATGCGGACACCTACAGATACAAACGTCTTATAAATCAACCAACAACATTTAACTACGTGTATTCAGCTTGGGTAATAAAACCACAAAAACATATAATACTATGTACAGTCGCTGAAATACGTCTATTTAAAAGAAAGCTTAATAATTTGTTTTCATATTACTAAACTTTCATATGGGCAAAAAAAACATCTGTCTGTACCAATGTATTAACTTAACTTCTGTTCTAAATGTGGATACATATATGCTGAAGTTATTCATACCGCTAACACTTATCGGTAAAAACCCTAAGCTAATATCCTTAATTTATCAATTTAAACTCACTCCTGAGGTCATATGAACAGTAACGTATATGCCAACTTTAGCGAAAACCTAGCGATAATGAAAACACGTCTACAATAAATTAGCATACACTCAATCATTTTCTTGTCTTAGCTTCTAAAGTTAAAACTAAGCAATATTTAGTCGAGAAGTAAATTAAAAAGCGACATTATGTATTTAAATGTAGAGGTCTTTATTTGTTGGTATTGCCCTGGACTGATATCTCTCGTTAGGAATCTATTCTAGCCAATGGTAGGTAAGGGTATCAACCATTCGGAACTCATTGGGTTAGTCTGTAGAAGTTAGTATATGTGTTCAAGGAAGTCCGATTGGGTATCACAGTGAGTTGCAATACTATTACTGTGGGGAATTATCAGACATACACAAAACAATGTCGTCTTAAATAATACAATGGTTTGTAACGTGATCAAGACTGTGTTTATCTTCCTATGTATAGTCAGTATTTCATGTAACTCCCGCACCCGTCTGACCTTTTCGTAACCCTTTGCCTTTTGTGTACGGTAACACAACACAATTCCACATACTTTCTGTGAAATGATGCAATAACGTTTACTACATTTGTACAATGGATAAAAACGTTTCAGTAACTGTCTCGGGTTGATAGTTATACAGCATGAAACCTCCCTATAAGAAATATTTCGAAATGTTTCTTTCCAAGCTCGAGAAAACTTGTAAACTAGCTGGGCCAGGTCACTCCATGTTCAGACCATTTCCTAGAATGCGTATATTTATGATGGAGGATTAGAAACAGGAGAACGGAAGTAAACGGGCTTAAATTGTTGCTGAAATTCATATGCAATTCTCAGGAGACTTTCCACGAACACACCGCAGAGGTAATAACCCACTGGACATCCTCAACTTTCATATTGTTTTCTTGTGGTGAGCAACATCAAAACAACAGAACTCTTTACACAAAGTCTTATACAGGTTGACCTTCGGTGAAGCCTACTACAAATGACAGGCCTTAATTGCTCGTCAATTAGGAAATCGTAGTCGGAACGCGTTTAAAGAGACAAAGTGTGTATTGTTTGAAATATGCATAAAGCTAGCCATGAAATAATAAACCTGTCACTTAATATGACATGTTCATTTACGTTTTATCTCTCTGCCCAGCCGTATGCACGCTACGCACACAGGAATCAAAATGGCTGGTTAAAGAGTCGTCAAGGGGAGGTAATTCAGACCATTGGTTAGCTGACGAGTAGCTTTATTTGGTTTCGAAAATGCTAATGAAAATTGTGCGTGAAGTTGTGACCTTAAAAAAATCAACACAAATAAGAACGTTTAGGTATTAATGGATAGCAGTTATTTTCGGGGACTCTCCTATAAATGCACATCCTGGTAGTAGTAGTTTTTCTCTTAACCGAACAAATTTCGAAATACATGCAGGATAGTATATACGTTAGTAAAGCATGTGTATAGAAGGGGGTAAACTTGGGTGAAAACATTAGCTACATTTACCCAAAGAAAAACCTAAAAATGAATCTACCAGACACCCATGGTCGATTTATCAAACCCTTACCACATATATACCTAATGTTACGTGTATATTTAACCCGCATCAGCACATTTACAAGTCAGACATGAAGTAACGCCTGAATGATGCTGTATGTACATTAGCCTATAATTGTATGTAGTTTAGACTAATGAATACGTATCATATAGTATTTAGTCAAGCGAGAGGCCGCACATGCCTTAATGGAAAAAAAGATAGATATCTAATGTATATACATGTAAACTGGTTTTGAATCTATGAGATATAATAGTACGTTTCAATTTCAAGACTACTATCATGTACAGTGTATGGTTTGATTCAGGCTGCTGTTATATAGAATGTCGTCACTAGCAGACTTCGTGCAAGTGCTTATCTAAGAATAAAGCATGAACAAAAATAATGTGTTCCTACAAAGATTGCCTTATTATTTGTATTTGATATTGCTTGGTATTGGTGACACTTTCAGAGGACCAAACTCTCGACTAAGAACGTGATGAATTTCGATCAAGGAATCAATTTGACATTTAATACGTTCAGTAACCGGTTTCCTATGCAAGAATGATAAACTTAGATATTTCTTTCAAAGGTACAAACGGAAATAGCTAATACCAGTTGGTTCCATGATTTAGCAACATAGTAATCATGACATTTGACCCTGTACCCTAGTTTAAGGTAGTTCTAATATGACGGTTTCAAATTGCGTACTCCTCGACTTACATTTCTATTCTCAGATCTCACCATTCGCTCAAATTACAGATTTCGTCTATTAGTTAGAATAGTATACCTATTGAATACTTTTACTCTCTTCCTACATTTGGTAAGGGCTCGATTATTTTTAAATTGTTAAATAAAAAATGTCAACTAGTTATTAAAGCTTGTGATTGCAAAAGTCATGATTTTTCATCAACTCACTTCAAAAGAGGATATAAGAGTAGTTGCTGTCAGGTTGGAGGCAATTCATTTGTGTGTTAGTAGCAATACTAATAGTATAGTAGTTAAGGTAGTAACAGTTGTTTCAAAGTATTAATTGCATGACCTAGCCTTCAAGGGTGCTCGATTCTGAACCGTGTTGGACTAGTTCAAGTTCGAGAAATACTGGGTACGAACTTGAAATAAAATAATCGAGTTATCGAAACCTTGTTCTATCGACCATCTGTTTAATTAGAACGTCGTGTACCTGTAATCAATTTCCGAACGTGTGAGATAACCCAAATATAGAGTTAGTACAACCATCCTGCACTTTGATCGCGAAAATCAACCCAGTTCTAAAAATAGATTGATCGAATTTCGACTGATTTCAAAGAATATTTGGTAAGACTGATTAAGATTTTGTCAAAACCAATTTACAGTCTGTGCTATTGGATGGTATCGGCGTATTCGTACCCATTCATCTTCGTATCCGAGTTTGTTTCGGTCAATTAACGTAACCAAATCAATCCAGCTGTCAAAGAGTGTAAGTTTTACCCCATCAGTCATAAATTAAAAACGTCAACTTTCGTAATTAAAGGTTGATGGATGGAAAACCTGATGGCCCACCCGTTTTACATGTACCTTCGATTTTGTTTTTTTATGTAGATGTATGCAAACAACTAAAGTTCTTATGATACAGATGGTTACATATACTAGTACGTAACTTTTTACAGAAACTTAGCAGAAATAGTACGACCAAACCTTGTATAGCAAACGCGATAATTGTACAAATGGACGTAAAGCAAGCTTGCAAATTGGCTTAATATATAATCATATCGTTCCTGCATTTTTGTTCCGGTAATGGTAATACAAGTTGAAATATGAATTGTCGTAAAGTAAACGGCAGGTGAATGCTGAAGACCTCTTACTGTTTCTTTATTATATAGTACTTAAAACAGTATCGCGTTTATTCCTCTAGAACTATTTAATTATTGAACCTTTGAAAGAAAAATATATATCAAAACTGTCAACTGGGAGAATGGACGAACGGACGAAGGGGACAAAAAGGTTGAGGATCGAGCATATGACATAACCTTTTTAGAAAATAGACTGACGAATTATTGAAACAAAAGAACATTAAAAGGACAGAATGAACTTTCTCTTTTCTTGTATGTGACACATCTAGTATAAGGTCAAGATGACTCAAACAAAGGAATTCGGAATCAGAGCAACATTAGTAATTGGAGCACCAACAAATCACGTCAAATATCGAACTATGTGTTGTTTCCTGTCATCGAAATTCGAGCAACATACTAATTTGGTAAATGGAGCGTGAAGATTGTGTTACTGTTAACTTCCTACCGTGGGACATCTGTGTGTTGTTCTGACGCGGAGTTATGTGACATTTACCACTTTAATGTCACAACCTATGACAAGAAAATACCCCTTACTTCACCCCACCCCCTCTCCTACGCCCGTACTTCCGAATGCATCAACTTTCTAAATATTACACCCGTTGTTTGTTACCGACCCCAACACTGTTACGGAAATCACCGAAGACGTGTATTACAGGCAACGAATTTTATCGAAGTCGAAGGAAAAACTACTAAACTCAGATAGCCTAAGGAAGCCAAAGATATTAACTCCGGAAATACCGAACGTTAATGTCGAACGGAATCGATGTTATACGGAAAATCACGAACTAGTTATGGATCGTTCACCTTAAAGAAAATAATAAAACAAAAACACAAGTAATCAATCTTTGTCAGTTCTCTTGTTCTATGAGCTGCCATTAAACTCGGCATCAGTTTTTATTTTAACTAAACCTCATGACGATGGCTACACTGAAAATCATGCAATTCAAATGATGATAGTTTTACAATGTTCTTAATTGACCTGATTGTATGTTGTTTCTACAATGTATATACACAAAAGTTGGTTAACGTCTGATCAATCCATCACCAGTCATGATCACGCAGTTTAACGGTATCTTTAGTTATGATATATAGTTACACGCTCGGTTTAGGGGCTATGCAATACAAAGGGAAGCCGGAGTCAAGGCTGATTACCCTCCGTAGCCCCTTTTTAGACTAAAGATGTAAATACACAATGAAAATGTCGGGGCCACCGTTTTATTGTTGATTATAGGGAGCTTTACACACGAACAAAAGGGGCCGCCAGCCTAAGGGGTCTATTAAGTGCGTTGTGTGATATTACGCGCGTAAGTCTGTGTGTGTAGTGAAAACGCATAACGATCTGTTTACTATAGCGGTATTCAGTATGCAGAACAGGGCGAAATTCCGGAAGCTGATGCATTTCAAACACGTGCTCTTCATTAAATGTCTCTACACAACCGCAAATTATCACTTTTCAGTTTATGGCATAGGTTTTGTTTATACGTAAGAATTGTATGGAGTAGCTGATATTGAAAACAGTCAAACTAGCGAGTGATTATTGTTGTTGCTTTGATATCTACAATGCATCAATGCACCTGTTCGTCTATATGATTTTCTTTCTGGAACAAATGTACAGTGCATTTATTAAATGTTCACTTAGATAAAGTCTTTGATATAGTAAAGAGACACCTAGATAAGCCAATGTTGACCAATTTGAACCGTTTGAGAAAGGTAAATCCAATTTGGTAAAGTTCAACAGTAGCAGAGGACCGTTTATATACCGTCTACAATTGTTTATTTATCGACTTACGATATTAGAATTCAGGATTTTTTAAAAGAAACATACTACACACGAGTGGGCAGTTAGTCAACATTTTAAAAAATGAACTACTAAGTGATTTTAAAAATAATATTAAACGGGCGAGGGTTTGTGTACACATGTACGGGTTGTTAGTTTTTGTTACACATCGTGTTCTGTGTAGCTATGTTGTTTATACAAAGAGGTATTGTTAAATTGTATACATGTACACATGAGATGACTAATGGTGGCCATGATGCATTATTTGATTTGTTATATACTACAAGTGAAGTGCGTTTGTGTGTTGACTTTCTTGCATGTTCAAAGGTTGAATCGGTCATTACATTTTTCTCAAATTTTGTCATCGAATTGAGACCATGTATAGATTAAAAATATTGACCTAGGACAAGAGAATGTATTTCATTTTTAAATGCATTTAATATTAGGTGACACGTGAGCCAACACTATTCAGTATCAGAATTCATATCAATGAGTTTGACCGAAGTCTATCTCGAAGGATAAACTGTGTGCGGCGGACTCCTGATGTTGACCGCTGTATTTTTCTTGTATTAATTACATACTATGAAACCAACCAGTTTGGAATACCTAAGTCCAAAGTAAAGTACCCAGGTTGAAGTTCGCGCGCTATACACTTACATAGAATAGATCAACCATGTTTCTTGCTCCTTCTTAAGTCGATTATATATCCAGCTTAAGAGGCTTACCGACAAATTAAACAACCAGTGAAAATAAAATTAAATCTTATTAAGCTGTAGCACTCTGGTTAAATAAGAATAACAAATGCAATAGATATGTGTGAACCGTGTTGTTCTATGGTCTATCATAACACACGTGTATATGGGGTCGAGTGTGTGACGAAGTGTTAACAACAATAAATCTTAACCTGTACATGTATCACGAACAATTAACACATTTTTACCCCACCATACGTATACACAGTTTAAAAGAAACATCTCAAATTTGACAATTATTCGAACATTTCTTGATATCATACGATAACTGAGTAAAACTACACATGTATTAACAAGTATGTGCCAATTGAGTCAATGACAACTTGGTCAAGCCCATACAGGAAGTGACTCTACACAAACACGACTTGCATGTGCAGTTGTGAAAACGGATTTTGACCAGAACGAAAGAGCACGTGCCGGTTTTATCATTGACTAGTTAATATAGTTATGTTGCAATGTGTAGCGTGGTGTTTTGGGACAGGTATTTCACAGTTGAGTGATTATACAATGCAGTTAAACAAAGGGATAACTGAAATTAAGTGAAGTTTTAATATTATTTACATAATTTACACGTCGTGATGCGGGTCGAGTCGTCTAAAGAAAGACCGTACTACATATCTTATATTGTGATACTTACGGTTCATAAACAATCATAAATGTTCTACTTTAGTGACATACTATCCCCTTAAGTTATAAAGGTATATGTACAGGTAAGAAAACAGTAAAACCAAGTAATAATGCAGTAGTTAACACATATACACGGAAACGGTAACTCAATATTTTATATACATCACTGTGTGTAAGTAAAATACGACATTCATGTACATAGACCAAAGTCAAAAGTATAGCCCCTGTTCATTGTATGTACCGAGTTGGTTGGTCAATATGGGGATAGTACATGTATATGAGTTGTATACAGTGGAACACCCTCTCTCCCAGCATCCATCATGCACGTTGGGGGACATAAAACACAACCAAACACGCCCCTTTCAGTAAACGGTATACGTTACGTGCGTACATGTAGTAAGTTAAAGCCCTCTTCTACTTTTATACGCTCAAGTGTTATAGTAAAAAAGTCACCTTATAATAATGGTATACTTTTTCACCCTATTGTATAATCTACAGCTAAAAGTAATCGTCTGTTTTTTAAAACGTAAGCAATTTACACAACATACACGTTAAACCTATAAACCCCCTAAAGAGTCCCTTTAAAGTCGAGTATCCGAGATAGTATGACCATTTCTTTTGCCCTAAAGGTTATAAACTACCATATTACTACCGCCATGAAAAAAGGTTGTCAACAAGATAAGAAAATAAAAATGCGAAACAACAACACATAAGAGTAAAAATATAAAATACGTACGACATATTGTTGCTCGTCTGCTATAATTTCTTTCTCCGCTCGAAAATATAATATCCAACACCAAACAAACTTTTTCTCTTCGCTCAAATTATCTATAAGTATAAGTCCCTCGTTTTACGAAAACACACTCCAAGTTATACACATGGTATAGATCTACGTAAGTATAAACTGTCAAACTGTCTCGCTTGTCCTTTGCCGAACTACAGAAACCCCATCAACCAATCACAGCAAGCGTTACATATCACGTGACTTAACACTCTCGCTTGACTTCGAGTGTAGATACCCAAGGGGAGTAACTGGTGTAGGACTGTTGAGATCTGGTTGTTTTACGGTGTGTTGACATTTTATTGGGAATTGCATGAACAGCGAGGGGATTATGTTAACGCGTCAATTTAATAAATGATATTAGTAATTGCTTTGTAATGTACTTAAGAAGCGGTGGGTTGTATGAATTACTATGATGTGCATAGTAACACGACTTAATGCAATAGTTGTAACAGTGAAGTAATGAAATAATACAAACAAAGGATTAAGGAGTGAAATAGTAAACAAAACAAAGGGATCACTGATTTGATAATTATTAATACAATTGACTCGTTTATATTTATGCAAGCTAGAGTTAGAGATTAGAGACCGAGTTTATAAATAAAACTTTCCCCAATGACATACGACCCTGTCCACTAAAAAACACAACACAACAAAACAATACAAACAATGAATAAATAAAACAAACATGTACAATAAAAACAATTGACACACACCAGCATACCTAATAGAAGGAATTACAGAACCAATAACAGCGTAGCAATGATTCTAATATCAAGTTCAATTTAACATCATTCGAAAGAATTTGTCCCTTTCTGATTATCTATTATATTTGGGGGGGGGGGGGGGGGGGGGGTATTATTATTTTTCTTATTTTCAATTTTAAAAATGTTAGACAATTTAGTTCAAAGTTTATTTATTAAATTAAGAGCACACACGCGCATATGTAAGTATGTATACGGATAATTAAAGCTACATCATACTATGAGGATGGGAAAACAAGATAGATCTTATATAAATTTACATAAGTTGGCAACATAAGCAACATATGAGACAATTTAGACAAGTTCAATATTATTATCGTCATCACCATACTGCAGTAGTGACAACGTTAAAACCACCGAAAGCAACATCAGAAAAATCTGCAGTGAATCATGTATCGAAACCATAACAATAAAGAATATACAAATATATATCTACACGTAACAGTACTTTCAGTTTATTGTAAAACAAATTATATTTCATTCTTCCACATGTTTTTCTTTGAACTAACAAGGAACTGTATCAACACACTAGAACACATTTTTGCGACACTTATTTTTACATGTAAACCATTATTTCTCGATCACATTTCAGTCAGGCAATCTTTATCTCCA
>ENA-OREC01000846-OREC01000846.1-marine-metagenome-genome-assembly--contig:-NODE-846-length-13804-cov-13.496540_pt1 | contig 13804 bp, 6 predicted proteins | sample MGYA00248626_ERZ508543 | MGnify/ENA primary metagenome ERZ508543 (study PRJEB26211, sample SAMN05518279) | marine metagenome | isolation source: Puget Sound, Washington, USA | host: Bankia setacea... | reverse complement strand
GAAATATTGGTTTTAATATTAAAATGATATACATGCATTATTTAGATAATAATGATAATGATAATGATAATAATAATGATAATGTTATGATAATGATAATGATAATGATAATAATAATGATAATAAGGATAATGATAATGATAATGATAATAATAATAATAATAATAATAATGATAATAATAATAATAATGATAATAATAATAATAATAATAACAACAACAATAAAAACAATAATTATAATAATAAACAAGCTATTATGGCTCTGGAACGCTCATCCGAAGCAACGGTATGAAACCGTTCCTTTTAACACGGAGGGTAGAATAGAAATTCAGAAATGCGTGGTCCTTCTCTGGTCAATGGGTGTGTGAAGAGTGACTACTTTTGAAAACTTTCTTTTATCATTTGGTTAAGCTCTAATAATTATGAACTCATCTCTTGAAATCTGTCCATTTGTTATTATATCATTTAGAAGTAGTGGACCAAGTGTTTGATCAATCATCCACATAATTATCACAATTAGTGGTGAACTTTATACATCTGTAACATTATTTGATATAAAAACAAAGTTTTCAAAGACTTCTATCACACAGGTAGCATTAATTAGCAGAATTTGAAAAGTCGGTCATACTATCTTCCACATGGTTTGTAAATGAGTACAGGTAGTACACACTTGAAAGGATATATCAGGTACATTGTTTGTCCTTTGTATCACACTGTAACATCATATAACAAGTACATATATCATTTTATTGTTACCATGTAGATGTAGTTCTAAAACTGATTATTGTTAAATCGTCTATTTAACTGCCAGGGTATGAAATTGTGATGCATTTACTAAAAGGGCATTTGTTATGGACAATGGATTAAACTCATGGATTCCCAGTTATGTAATCACTGACAAAAGAGCTGAAGTAAGCTTATTGTGTGTTTTACTTTATTTGTTATAGAAGTTTTGTGTTGTGTTCAACTGGTGTGTGGGTGTTTCAAATTAAATTGAAATAAAGTATTGAAAAATATGAACACGTGTCTATTATTTTAAACATTGAACACACACTGTAAGATCGTATGTAACCATAACCGCATTGTTTGAAAGTGTATTAAAAGCTTGTTAGTGAATGCGCTAAATATATGCACGAAAGAAAGTAACATTAGAAATCTTGTAGACATAGACAATTACAACTATTGTGTTTTTGTGTGTGATACGTTTTCTAAATGATTTCTTTAAAGACCACATAGATTGCTTCACTTCAGAAAACTGTCACATCAGAGTATATTGACTGGATTAAAGCAAAATGGTTCTAAGTACTATTGAAGAAAAAAAGCAGATATAACACCCATTATGCTTCTCAATTATTATACCTTTAAAGATCTATTCATGCTATTTTTAAATGTCAGTATGTATGTGAAAAATCAATACTAGCGAATCAACGCCGTCAAGCTTAATTATAATTACAAGCAGTTAAAGGCGCATTGAACATGAAGAGATCAACCCTTGAATACAACCAAACACAAATGTACAAAGGTTCCTTTACACTCTACAGATGTCTATGGAAAATTCAATTTGAAAGCACCAATAAATGGCTAAAAGATATCACTTAAGTATTAAAGCCACACTACCACTCAAAATATCAACACAGAAAGCAAATTGTCATCCAGTAAAGTGCTAAATTGCAAATGTAATTGTATTGAATGACTGCTTTACCTGGGCCCAATTTCATAATCAAGGATTTACCCTCAGTGTTAATCCAATATAATTGCTGACCAAATTATTTCAAACGAGTATCGCTGTGTAGTTCTAACAAATACAACTAATGTTTAAGTACATGCATAGTTAAACTACTCGTATATGTTCATCTTTTAAGATTACTAATACAAAAATATATGTAATACACTTGACTGAAAAATGTATTATTTTGCCGGAAATACTTTTAATTAAAATTAAGCCGGATTAAATTATTATGAAATTGAGTACAGGACCTATATAACCCCTATAAGTGTCGTTACTATTTAAAACTTGCTGGGAATGTTAGGGCTTTAAGAAAATGGAATAAATGTGCTATAGAAATTCAGAAAATACCGGTGTTTACTTAACTTTTAATATGCTGTATACCTCTGTATGGTTCCTTTTCTGGCTTATCATAAAATTGTTAAAGGTTGAAAGATATTTACATTAGTTTAGTATGTTGTTTATTCATAAATTATGTACTTATAGAAAAGCTAAAAATCAATAAATCTTTGCACCATTGAGCTTAAATAAGGGCAAATCTAGGAAGACAAATTCTTTGGGATACATAAGAGTGTTTTATTGAGTGAAAGAGAGAATGAGAGCGAGAGAGAGAGAGAGATAGCTAGAGTTTGGGTTAGACACACGTTGAGTTGGATGCCCATATCTTTGCCCAATATTGAAAAGAGAAACACCTAGAGATCGGGAGTGTTTTGAAAGCTGTATATTCGGATAAGTGATGATGCTACAGACATTTTTATCAATCGTGTTATTTAAAATCAGTTCAGTAAAATTGGTTGTGACGTCGTGTGTTTGAATAAATGTTAAAAGATTACAACATACCTAGTTCATATAAAGTGGAGTGGAAGGAATTGAACGATTAATAATGTAAATGTTTTGAAAATACCTGTACTGGGGAAAAGTAAGCGAATTACACGTGACAATAACACTGAACAGTTATTTGTGTTGACTTTGAGCAGCTTTTCTGACTTCAAACTTGTATTCTCTTTCTATGGACATTATGTGAATTAGTGTGATTGTTTAAGTGGGACATTTTAAATGCAGAACTTGAAATATAACCAGTATTTTGTCAGTGTTTTGTTCTTATAAACGCATCACAATGTCAGAGGTTGTCAAAGTAACAAAATCAGGACAACGTATGTCGTGTAGTATTTGTCATCGGACCTCAAGCCCCATCCATCTGTCTTCATGTTTCCATAGCTACTGTAACGACTGCCTCAATGTTCAGGTGACGTCTGCTGCAGGCCAGTACCAATGTCCGATATGTCGTACCGCAGTTAACGTCAGCGAGATGGCAAACAGAGATTACGGGAATGTGAGGGACAACATTTCACCCAGCGGAAATATACATACCATCAGGCTTGGAGATGGTAATTCGCCCAATAGGAATTTACAAAACGTTAGATTTCTGGACAGCACTTCACCAACACCGAACGTTCAAACGATACGTCTAGGTGGAGAGAACCCAAGGATCACATCTAGAAGCTATGCCACTGACCAGGCAGGAAACTTGCTACCAACTTCAACTTCCTCAGATAATTTGATTAACGTGATTCAAACATCGCCAAATACAAGGAGCTATGTGATGACTTCAAATGGGTTGGCACCACGCAATGGAGATTCTTCGAGGACGTACGTCGCTGAGGAAAACCAACCCAGTCCTACATACAGGTCCTCTCCCACTAACCAAGGACTTCCCATGACAAGAACTTGGACCAGCAGCACGTCTACTGATGGTAAAGCCTGTGACATTTGTCAAGATGGAAGAAAGGCTTCAAGTTTTTGTCCAGAATGCGACCAGTACTTTTGTGAGACATGCAGTAAAGCACACATCAGAATGAAAGCATCAAGATACCACGAATTGAAGCGTGTAAGCCAATCTGGGAAAAATCTTAGTCACCAGGCTAGTATATTGTCCAAAGAGCCAAGCGTAAAGGAATTTTGTGCGCGCCATGGAAATGAAGTGTCAATCCTTTGTAAGCGCTGCGAAACTATGATCTGTGGAATGTGTCAGTCTCAGGAACACTATGGACATGCGACACGACCGATTGCAGAAGAAGCCACCGAGGTGAGAAAGAACTTGACGGTCATGCTTCAACGGCAGATAACGCTTTCAGAAAGGATGAAAACACAACTTGCGGAAGCAGACAGACGGAAAGATGTATACCCTAGAGATCTGGATCAAGAACTTGGCAAACTGAACCTCCAGATAGAAGAAATGCAGATTGAATTAGAGCGGGAAAAACACAAGGCAGCAGACGAACTTACCAACCACTACAGAAGTCATGCCGATCAGAATGCGGAACTACTGGAAAACTCACAGAGAAACTACTCCGCCCTAATGGAGGTTAAAGCAGAAGTTTTAGAGGTTTTGAACAGCAACGATGATGTATATGTGGCCACTAGAGGTAACAAACTGCAGAAAAAACTGGACAACATCGAACGGGAATGCAGACGTAAAGACATACCGTTGTCGTCTGGTCCTACTCTGCAGTTTTATCAAGGCGAAATTGATCCAGGGAAGATTCGAAATATGATAGGCGGAGTCACAACTAGTAACGAGAGATACGAAACTTTCCCTGCGTTGAGTAACCATAGCAACCGATCACCTTCTTTACATAGTATACACAGTACACAAAGTATACACACAATTATGTCAACACCCAGGAGTGAAAACGCTGTCTTACCCATATCAGCAACGACAATGGCTTTGACGTCTAAGTTTTCCATTCCGTTCACTGATGGTGTTGGCTACGTGTATGGTATTGCGCCTGTAGACCCTAATAAGGCATGGATAACATTGCTGGGTCATACGTCCGTATCACTTGTCTCAAGAACAGGCAGTGTGCTACAAACTGTCCGATTGGCTGATATCACTGAAGACGTTGCGCATGATGGCGTGGGTGGTTGCTATGTTACGTGTCCAAGTAGCAAGTGCATTAAACACGTGACCAGTGAGGGAATCTTTACAACCATTGTTGATGAGCTTCTCCAGGACCCCCACGGAATTGCGTTCCATCAATACAAGGAGGGAGAGACATTAAAGCAGGAATTGTACGTGTGTTTTACGGAATCTATGGGTACCAGAACATCCTTGTTTGAGAAACCTAAAGGAAGCGTTCATGTGCTGGACAACAACGGGGAGGATCTAGGTCGTGGGTTCCATATGCAATCACCAACACGGATCGACGTACAACGAGACATGATGTGTATCAGTGACCATAGTAAAGGTTGTGTAACTGTTAGTGATAAAACTGGACAAAACATTCAAGCCCTCTACACGGGAGTTGATATCGATGGTTTGAAGCCACTTGGCGTGTGTTTTGATGATAATGGACTCGTGATTATAGCTGACTGGAAAGGAGAACAGGTGATACGGATTGATAGAGATGGAGCGCACTCAGAGATCCTCGTCAGAGATGTAAAAGGACCTCAAAGTGTGGCGTTTAAAAACTGGTATCTATGGGTAGGCGGAAAGCATGGATCTGTACATGTATACCAGATGGCGAATGAGTGATCCATAAACTTTAAATGACTGACTATTGAACTAGTGTATTTGCATAACAGTTCATGTATATATTAGACCATTATTTATGTATTTCCAACACTATTTAACATTGTTTTAGGCAACTGCGTGGTGTTCTATTTGTGAACAAACACCTGTCTATTTTGAGACACGTAATGATTTCTTACTGTAGGTCAAATCTAGGTATAATTGTGCGTTATTATATATACTTCTTAGTGGACCGTTTTGTTAACTTGAATGTATAGATATCAGTAGATCATAAAAATAGGTATCCAATTGAAGCAGATTGAATAAAAGTGAAGTTTTAAATTAAAAAAGGAAAAGAAAACACCTTTGAACCTTTCTGGCACCATTGAAGTACATATAGCTGTAAATAACCTGTAGTTTTAGTATGAACTGTAAACAGTGTGGACATCTGTCTGTGCTTACAGGTTATTTTTACCAGAAAGATGTATTAAAGGCTCAATGGCCAAAACGTCACTTCAATAAACAATAATTAAGTGGTCTCATAAAAAACCGTTAGCTTCTTTCTGTTGTTCTTTATACGTGTAATAATTAGCCGATCATACTTGATTGTGACTTCGCATTTAAGCCAGTAAAAGCTGTAGACCTGCTGCATTGTAAATGTTCTGTTCTTCATTTTTTTTCTTTCTTTATGAATTCAGTTCAACATAAAGATACATGCACAATCTTGCTTACAGAAAGCGCCTGGATATTCTAACCTTCTTTCTATGTTTGAATTTACTTTATACGTGTTTGTCACTATAATAAAAATAAACTAAACTAGATCTATAACTGATTGCGATGGGTATACCACAATTCCACTTTGTCACAGGAAAGCTTATACAGCATGTTAGAATTTGCGAAAAAGGGACATAACTCTGGAACACTGGCCGGGTCTTACAATTATGTGTAGCAAGTTTCAATTAGATGATTTGAAAACTGTAAAAGTAGTTTTGATATAGAACATTTCACCAACAGACCAACCTCTGCTGACACTAGTATACCCCTCCTAATTCCATAAGCCAAGATTTCATCAAATATCTTTTTTTGAGTGAAGTAAAGCTAACACCCTACAAATATAAAATACATACAAACAAAGGTATCATTTTTATATCATAATTTTTATTGTTTATTTTAAGAACAAGATTATTCAGGATTGGAAAATAAGGAACACTATGCTCCTTAATAAAGGGTCATACATATCAATAGTTGTGACTTCATTTTGTAAAGGACTGTTAACTGTGGCTGCAACATTAATAATATCATCCAATTTTCCTCTAAATCAATGCAATTACATAAAATATATAGTACCAGGAAGTTTAAACCCCTCTAACTATAATGTGGATGATGAAAATAATGTAAAGCTAAAATAATATTTGTAAAATTCGGAAACCCTCTCTCCAAAAGCTCCATAATAAATTACTGTACTCATTAATATCTTGAGGAAGGGGTGATAGCCAAAGCGTCCTACTTGCTTCTTTATTGAAGAGCACTTAGAACCGTTTCATGGTTGATTGCAATCTCTTTACAAGATGAAGTCACAGTACTAGAAACACGACAATAATGGAGATGAGAATAGTTGTGTGTAATGGTATATGAGATATCACAATTCTGCTTTCTTTGCTTTGTCTGTATGAATCAACCACATACACACACATGCACAAACAGTCATAACGTTCACGGTATTGTTTAACTAAAGCACTTACACACATGGTAAAGTTAACCAATTATTTTGGATCTTTGTAACTCTTTAACAAATGATCATGTTGTAATAGTAAACATAGCCTTCAACACATTATTAATGATTAAGAACAAAGTTATGTAAAATAATGTTCATTTCTATTTAATAAAGGCATTTAATTTAATTCCAGCCCTATTTGTGCAGAAGGTAAAGTTTTGCGTAAATGCTTTAGTAAATGATACCCAGGTTTGTCATTTGAACTACCGAACAATTGCTAAAATTTAATTTGTTTTTATTTTTCTCTTCAGTGTATCAAAAGTATAATCGAGGACTTAACAATCAACAATTCCAAGTCAATGTCAGTGTAAAGGTCGTGCTTTACACTGAAATGTCAAAGGTCAATAGCTTTTAAGGTCAAACTCAAAAAGATTAAAGGTCATGTTGAAAATTACAATTTGTTCTACATATCCAATGAATTCTGTTTCAAATATTGACAAAAGCAGTAAAGTTCGGCTATTAAGACCACTTGATTAAGGAAAGGCCCCCAACAACTATTTTCTATGTAATTTGCATATCACTATTAAGACTATTTTCTGTCAATCTTGAGGGTGGTTTTATTAGCAGAACTTTACCGTAGCAAGATGTGAGTGCTGAAAGCAACATAAGCAGTTCTCTGGCAAATAATACAATGACAATATCTAAACTTGGATTCTTCCAAAACAACAGGACAAGACAATCTAAAAAATGAACTCATGTACAATTAGTATATACCCTTATCACAGACGGAGAAATGAGATTTAACTTACATGTCGAGAGAGTGAAAGGGTTCTAAGTGCTATTGATTATAGAAACAGTTAGTACCCTTACCCAATCATCCCTTACATGTATTCACAATTCATAAATAGCACACATTGTATGTAACTTGAAACAAAAATGACAGATAATGAAAAAGTTGATCCCATTGGAGGCTTGAATAAGAAACCCATTGAAGATGGTGTGTCCAATGTGTCCGGCAGTCAAAGGTCACCAAAAACAAGATCATGTGACAGGTATTATCAATGTATAAATGTGTATATAGCTGGAAGTTGATACCACCAACGGTTTTCTTGATATTACGGCAAAAAGATATCATGTTGACTGACGGACAAGGAAATGAAAAAAAAAGATGTTTTAAATACTGGTAGCTTAAAATAACTTCACTGCTCATTAATCAATAATGGTAAAATTTCCAGTTGATTTACTCTTCAATTCAAATATTTAACAACTAATATAAATTGATCAGAGGAAATGTTGTTAGCCAATGTTCATGTCATATGACATCATCTGTCACATGTATTTATTAGCTTATATAACTGTCACATACCAACAATTTTTATATGAAACTGTCACATGTATTAATTAGCTTATATAACTGTCACATACCAACATTTTGTAGGTGAAATTATTCTAGTAGCTTATGAAACTTCACATGAATGTATTAGCTTGTGGGTTGTAACTGTCACATAACATTAATTATCTTAGGTAACTGTCACATGCATTTATTACCTGATAAAACGTCACATAACATTACCTAGCTGCTGTATCTGACACATAACACATAATACCTCACAATAACTGATATGTAATTGAACACATTTGTGTCTGTTATATTTGTCTCTAAAATTTGATCACAGAACTAGTATTGTCTGTAAGTATTAACATGGCACGTAGTTAATAAGTCTGGTCTTGTTATCATGTTTCTGATAAACAAACTTTTATGTAAAATGTTTTGTTTCAGCAATATTGATATTCATCAAAATTCGACACTATTAATTCTATCCCTAGCATGAGTTATAATCTTTGAACATTGACATTCTGACAGTGATATTAATTAATTTTTTTAGCGATCGACTTTTGTCGGTTCTGCGTGGTCATTGGGTTTTTTCATCCCCTCCACAACGGTCAATGACCTCCGACTTCGAAGGATTGAACCCGGGACCTCCAACACTCAATGCCAGCACTCTACCACTAGGCTATCAAGGCAGTACTGACAGTAATATGATTTCTAACTCTTTAAGAAAATTGAAAAATCAATACGATAATGTCCCAAAAATTGTTTAACACTCAATTATTTATCCAACATTTTAAAGTATTTTTAGGTTCAGTTAGTTGGGATTGTTTTTTTGAATAATTAACAAGTGCCAGATTAACACACACAGACAAAATTGAGGGGTGAAAGCGAAAGGGTTCTAAGTGCTATTGAATAAAGAAGCAGATAGAGCCTTCTCACATAAACCCTCCGCTTAATCACTATCATCTATGCTTGTTGTTGTTGTTTTTGGAATGGTTTATCAACGACGTTTCAAACTTTTCTAACAAGTCTATAAGTGTTTTCTTCTTGAATCTGCTAGCTTCGTGGATGATATCGCGGACAAAGGCGTGTTTAATCTCAGCATTACCTTGTACTTTGTTCATGTGGTCAAATAAGACATCATATCCTGGAATGGAAGAGAGCAAGATTACATAAAGACTGGAAGAATTAATACCATTCAATGGAAACTAGAACAGCGAGTCAAATCACAAAGGATACAACACTCTAATAATTATTTCTATAGAAATAGTTCTGACTGATCTCTTACGCACATCTTCAGGTTGTATACTACAACTGTGTAAAGTTTCATCAGTATTGGTTCATCCTTTGAGGAGGGGTTGTGCTTACAAGACAGACAGACATATGGACGAACAAGGTGATTCCTATAAACCACCTAAAATCTGGAGATATAATGACTGGATAAGCATAGTGAGAAAAGTTAGTTTTCAATGATTTTTTCCCCGATTTCCCCTAAAACCTTTTTTATATAATCACTTACAAATAACCATATTTGTTTTTTTTTTAAATGAAGGCATTTATGAAAACAATCCTTCATTTATGACATAGTAAAAGAGGAGTTTTATTCATTTCAAACTATATTTTCTTCCTACGGCTCTTTATGCGTCACTTGTACAGAGGATCATTTTTAAGAGTACATTCTACTTAAGCACAGTTGTCCATAATATTTGTGTTGTGAAAGTTGCATGTGTACTTACTTTTACCAGGTTTTCTTATCTCTTTTATCACAAGATTGCGTAGACTGGTATTAAATGCACATGGTTTCAAATCCTTGTTGTTATTTTGTTTACAATGCTTATTGTTCAACACTGGTTTCTCGTTGGTTGGCGATTCTGGACTCTGCCTACCATTCTTCTGTTCTTCCACATGATTGGTTGAATTGTTGTCATGTGATTCATCGTTGCTATGATTTTCATCTATTGGCTCCTCCTTGATATGTAACACAGGTTGTTCATCCATACATTCTGCAAGAGAATTTAAAAGATAAAATTGCAGTGTATAAACTCATAAGCAGAAAATTGAACTGAAATTATTTGCTGTACAGATCTGTGATACAGTATTAACTAGGCAGGGCCTTTTTAACAAGCTGGGGAAGGGGTCATCTTCATAAAGAAGAGAAACTAGAACTAAAACTGCATGATTCTGAACAAACATAAGGTATAAGGGGTAATCATCTGTAAATTGTCACAACTTTAAGCCCCTGCAATTGTCAAATTAGGGGAAAGCAGCATTATTTCAAAGATATTTTGCAAGGGGAAGTCACTTGTAAACAACTAAATGTATAAAGGGAGAGAACCTTGTGCTAGGTCAGCCTTTAAGTTATGACTATTAGCGTTCACTTACCAGACTCTGAATCTGATTCATCTGTTACAGGAGACATAGGAGGTGTGGATACTTCTTCTTTAATCTCTTCCTTGGGAGATGGGGGAGGTAATGAAGGAGACTTAGGTCGACGTATAGGTGTGTCTTTTGGTAATGGACCTGAAAAGGTTATATAAAGGAAAGGTGTGACCCTTGGAAGCACTCTTTGGGTTAGTATCAAATATATTATAACTTATATATCACAAGGCATGATATTTGTTTCAGGTATTATCATTGATTTTGGGAGATTTTTATTATCAAAGCATATGAATAATGTATAGGGCAACACATTTGTTTTTCTTTTATTCTTATTGCTTTTGATTTTAACTTTAATTTAACAGATACTTGGTTCTTATTGCATTGAATGTTGTCTTTATCTTTTGGACAGGATCAGCTGTTTAAAAGTTATTAAGATAAAAATTCTACTGTAACTTCATGTTTTGCTTGAGTTTGTTAGTAAAACAGTATCCCAAACTCTACGGTTTTCAATCAAGTAAGCTCTCTAAATGTTATATGTATGCAACTCAAACCCAACATTGTCCGCCCATACCTGGTTTGCGTTTCCGAGGGCCGGGTGAGCCAGGTGGACTTTCACTGGGCCGCTTCTTCTGAGACTGTTGACCCCCTAACATAGAATCTTCTGCTTCGTCCACCATAATGTTCTGGGAATGGAGAAATACATGTTATAGTACTGGTTCTATCACAGGACAAGAAAGGCAAGGGGAGGGGGGTGTAAATGTAAAAGTGCTTTCAATAGGCTTCTTTATTCAATAGCCATGTCTTTTTTACCAATAAGAGAAACAGAGCCTTTTCATATTTTGGGGGAAAAGCTTCAGCAGGAAAAGGGGAGGCAAAATGTTGATGTGACAAAGTAAGCCAAAACTGCATGATTTAAAAGAACATTTGAAAAGGGAAGCTATTTTAGTACAATGAAGGACAACTCAGTAAATGTCCAACGAGTGCTCTCCCTTAGTACAGAATAAACAGCTACAGTGATATAAGAACAAATAATTCTGTGAGGTATAAAATGGGAACATTGACCAGACACTCATGAATAAATTACATGAATAACAGAAATACATTAGAAAAAACTTGCAACATCACAAAATCCAATCTTTACAGTCATCTTCATGTCAAGTTGGTCATTGTGTGTGGGTATGAACAAAATTCATCATGGTGTGTAGGAGGAGTTGCGCACACAAGATTTCGGGACGGACGTACGTACGGAGAAGTGCAAATCTTAATGCCCACCCACAATTGTGTGGGACCATGAGAACCCAATGGATATGAGTTATGTATGCTATCTTGTAATAACACGATAATCTGAACTTGTATAGTATATTTTAAAAATTCAGCGGTCCGTGTTATAAATTCAGAAGTGTCAAGTCAATGTTCCCATGCTTTACCAGTTCACCATTCTTGAACGCTTACCTTATTAACTTTGAATGGATTTCCGAACATGTGTACCCTAGTCGGTGTATTCTCTAGCTGTCGGAGTGGAGGAGATTCACTGTGTAGTTTCTTCAAGTATTCCTGATAGTTGCCCATCTGACCTATAGGCACACTGTGTAACTCATCTGGGAAGACAAAAACATAGCTTATAGACTATACAGAATGTACAATTATCAACAAGTACAACTAGAGCTATCACTGAATATGATAAATACCCTCCCACTCACATCCTATACCATTCTCTATTGTCATAGGAAATAAGGCAATATGTCTATATAAGAATTTAAATACAGTGGTAAAATACTAGAACTATTGTACAGTCTATTACTATAGCTAAATACAATCATGTTATTAATTGGGTAACTTTGTATATTATTTGGTCAAAGTCAGTTGTATATGCCAGAGGCCAGAAGCTATACAGGAGTGAATAAGCACTTTTTCAGGCATTAAATAATGAACGAGTGGGTAGAAACTCAATTGTTGACTAATTTGAAATTAGATATTTGAAAGTAAGTAAGGAAAAAAAATCTATATCCATACTAGATTTGTTTTAACACATTTTCTATTACACCAATTTGAATTAAATCAACAGAATTTTCAGGAAGGGGGACATTGAGTAAGCATTGGAGCTCCATTAGCCAATGAAATTGCTTCAAAACCATATAAGTCCACTTCTTCTCACATAAGCCATGCTTCATTAAAATAATGTCCTAGATGTAAAGATACAGACAGGGTTAACATGATTGTGTTGAGTCCAATATGTTAGAAGTTAATTAATAATCACCTGTATCTGAGAGTTTGGTTTTCACACTATACGAGGTCTGTAAGAAATTGGTTCTCATTCTAGAGATCTGATCTAACAAATTCTTCCTGGGAATGTCATATGGATTTCTGAAGATAAAAAACAAATACATGTACATGAGTGAAAGTATTGCATGTAGGACTTAAAACATGAAAGGGGGAATATGCCGTGTATTTTAACAAATTTGATTTATTTTTCTTTCTTTCTATATGTGCAAAAATCCCCCTTCCCCCACCCCATTGATGGAAAAATAAAAGGGCATTTCTCAAAGCAGTGTTTGAACTGGTCCAATCCCCACATCATAGTTGCAATGTAGCCATTTGCTGCTTTCTTCAAAGCTGGGCTAGCTAAGGGAGCTAAGGGAGAGAAATGCATTTTTTCCCAATCATAATTCCAGCTTTACCTCCCTTGTAGTTTATATCTATTGGTTCAAACTGGTATAGCAAGTTGTCATTTAAGGATTAAATATTGGAAGGACTGAAGGACATGTTCCAGTCTACAAAATAGTTTATTGTGAGCAAGGGTGTGAAACAAGTCTTGTGAGTTGATCAGTGAGCACCTGATAAAGATTGTAACCATGGTCTCTGGTAAATAAAATATAAAACGTTTTTCACAAGACTTGAATGTGTCATTTTTGGTCATTTGAGGCAATAGCTATCACAAAACCTAGAAAAAGGGGAGCAAAGTGTGAGTATCAAAATAGGTAAAAAATGCATTATGTTTGAAGAAAATTGCATGGGGAAGCCGCCTGAAAATCACTACAATTCTATACTGAAGCAAACTCCCAATGCAACACTCTGAACAATGTGTAATATTTCATTTGTTTTTCAAACAATTCATACCAAACTCTGCATATGTGTATACAA
>ENA-OREC01000845-OREC01000845.1-marine-metagenome-genome-assembly--contig:-NODE-845-length-13810-cov-14.107260_pt1 | contig 13810 bp, 9 predicted proteins | sample MGYA00248626_ERZ508543 | MGnify/ENA primary metagenome ERZ508543 (study PRJEB26211, sample SAMN05518279) | marine metagenome | isolation source: Puget Sound, Washington, USA | host: Bankia setacea... | reverse complement strand
ATAGGTGTTACATGTGTATACAATGGACACGTGTTCTATACTCTGTTGTAATAACACGACAATCTAATCCACCTATTCCAGAATTCAATAGTCTGTGTAATGAATTCACGAGTGTCTGGGCATACTATATACAATACCATTTCTTTTTAACACACAAGTAATGTACGTTACCCTTGTTTTGAATTTTAGTTGCTTGTTCACAGAATATTATATAAACTGTATTGACATTGAATAGATGTTTGGCATTTTGGTCATGCTTGAATTAATGCAAGAAGCTATGTTGCCGTTAGATATTTCAGTTGAAAGTTTGACTGATATTGAATGGCTAGATAACAAGTTGGACAGTAAATGGCAGCCAAACCAAATCATATGAAATATTTGCTATTAGAATCTGATGGTTGATGAAAAGAGAGCCAATGAAGAATCCAGGGGTTCTAATTAATTATCTGCGATCACTCCTTTTTGTATTATTGGGGCTGTTTCCTGAATTACCTACAGTTCTCTTGTGATTAGGAGATGGGAGGGGAGAATGTAAAATGTGGTTTTCTCTGCTCCAGTATTCAATAGCACTTAGAACCCTTGTTCAATTTCACCCCTTCAATATGCTGTTAAAGTTTAAATTTATATGATGATTGAATGCAAAGTGATTCTATCTGCTTCTTATTTCAATAGTACTTAGAAACTTTGTTGCTTTCGTTCCCTCCAGATTGGTATACATGTCATTAACATAATTGTCGTATTCTAACACTTAGCCTGATTCGAGCCTGTCCCAAAGGGCAATGTGGGTAAGTGATTGCCAGCATAGCTATAACATGTCTAACTCTTGTAGTCACGTCTAAACACACCTATCTGCTAAACATGCTAAACAACTGAGTGTACCATAGTAACTCAACCACTGTATTCATACTCATTAATCATGCTGTCTTATTCCACGTCACTCAATTTCTAACATTGATTTTGATTTGATATCACAACAGAATTTGAGACGTTTAGATATCGGCTATACTGTTGCAGATTTAGATGTCGTCAAGTCATGTTTTAATCAAATGCTAAGTCACGTCTCATTAACAACAAAAAGAGACATAAGTGCAGTAGATCCGGGTTAAACATTACGTTGCTTTGATATTCACGTCAGTATATGCGGTTTTATTGGTCGCAAATTATTTAAACGGTTCCGGCTAAAACCTTTTGAAAGATTTGGTACCTCTGAAAACTGCACGTACCATAACTAATATAAAAAATCAGGATAGTTAACCATTTCATTAACACTATATAAACAGGGGCTAGATTATGTTTGTTTTGCTAGACTTACTCCAAAGGTGATGGTGTTAACTTTTGTTGATGTTTTTTGAGTGTGCACACCTATACTCTAGAGACCTATTCTATCAAACAGTCTGCATTGATTTGGAGTTACTTGTATCTTAAAAAAAACACATTCATCTTGAAAAATATGCTTTATTCTAGAAACATTTTTTTTTCTTATTCTCCATAGCAAGCTATAGATATAGTCAAATATTTGTAGTTTTACTTTCTAGTTTACAGTATGTTTGTTGTTGTTTTGTTTCAATCCATTGTTAAGGTTAATTACACAATTGTAATTAAGTATTGGGGTAACCTTTTCACTTACTAAACTGCAGTTCAAATAAGTCTTTAACAACATCTGCTTGAAATCTAGTGTTGTTTTTCTGTAAATAATAGTACTAGAAAAAACAACTGTCAATATTTTGGACAGTTTTAGTATATTCATTTTTTTTCTATCTATGGAAATATTGTGCAGACAGACATTTAATAGCATTTATATTAGTTTATTATGTAGTGGATTTATACAATATAACCAGATAACATTATTTATGTTGTGTATTTTGAGGTATGAATGTGAAAGGGTTCTAAGTGCCATTGAATAAAGAAGCAGATAGAACTCTTTCACTTTCACACCTTGGTATGAACAAGTCAGCAATACTGCCAGGATGGTTAAATGGCTTAACAAATTATACAGCTTTGTAACTCCACCCCAAATACAGTTGTCCCTCTTGCTGAATCAACCATTAAAACATTGAAATACATGCCAAATACATGCCAAATACATTACATATATCCTTCTTATAACTTACAAACTTATGTTTTGGGGACGTCTTTGTTTAGACTATTTGTACTGATTACATAGTGCTGACTTGCTCGGTTTTCTTTTAGTGTTTCTCCTATAGTTGTCTAGATACATCCTTTAAGAACAATTAGTATCAGAATGTTCACGTTTCACCTCTTGTGTGCTGTCTTCTCACTTACTGACTTTTGGATTTTGATATTAACACTCTTTTAATTTGACATTTGAGCTAGTTGTTTTTGACACACTGTGACACACTCTGAATCTAGTATGCATGGATAATGAGAATGAATACACTTTGTAGATTACTAGATTCTTTTACTTGCCTATATCCTCAAAATAAATATACCAGGAGTTTATTTCACAAAATGTTAAAATTGCTGGAAAATCTTTTGAGATTGTTTTACATCAATGATTATGATGTTACTGAAGTTTGGTTTCTAACATTGTCCGGACTTAGCATGTTTGTTGACAGTAACCTTGACTAATGATTGGGCGTGTAGCTTATCTTACAACCCAGTGAAAGACAAGGAAATCTAGCCCAACATCAAGTAGACAAGAAAGAATAGTGTTTATTTTTCGTTTTTTTAGTCACATTTACCATCAAGGAATATATATTTGCACTGTTTGTATATCTTTAATACTAATACATGTATTATATTATCATCAGCATGATTTCAAGGCTAACTTTGATACACCAAACTACTTATTTGAAATCATGTAGGTAGTGTTTTCCTTGAGATAGGCAATTGGTAGTATATAGAACACAAGTTATTTTTGTTTATATTTTGTGTACTTTTGTTCTTTGTTTTTTTTCATTCATGTTCTAAACTAGAATTGTAAAATGTATAGTTAGAAAACCTAAAATCTCTATTTATCTCCATTATACCAAAGATGTACTGCGATTAACACTAAACAATGGAATACTTGAACTTATTGAGAGGGTTTCCTTGCATTTTTCTCTGTTTATAGTTGGAGCCGACATTCATTCTTAGTGAATTAAACGTCATAAACTTCCCAGTAATTCATATTACAGAAAGCTGTCTTCTGGCTTTTATATTGCTAGTTATTGAATATTAATCATTTTGAACAAGCTAGACAAGGTGGTACATATTTAACAGTCAATCTACAAAATTACCAAACTCTAACATGTCCAGATGTCCTCATGTCTAATATTTTACTAGACATGAGCTATTGATCACTTTGATAGCACTAGGCAAGATTGTACAAAAACTATTCAATAATCAACATACCCAAAACACCGTAGCTGTGTTTATTTGAGAACACTGTGCAAGCTGATACAAAAAGTATGAATAATCCACCTACAAACATCACACATTATATTATATTGTATGTTAACAGAAGGCTGAGTGGATGACTACGACGTGTAACCATGCATTGTACGCCATTATAGACGTATTCACCCAGTTCTATGACACTCTACACACATTGTTACTGGACGAGCTTTACCAACAACTCATCTGGTGTGTCCAACAAGGTAAACAAAAGAATAAGTTTTCACTCGCTATGGTTTGCCTACATTTTTAATATACTGGTACATTATAACTTTGATAACTTATTACTTTGAAAAGTTTGCTGCAAAGATCTTTGATTTCAAGTTTTAATATGTTTTTATATTACTTGTGTTCAAAAAATTTAGTGGAACATTTTCAACAGTTTCCAAGTCATGTAAATGAAACTTGCTACACATGATTTTGTTTTCCCTTGATGTAGACAATGAGCAGTTGGCGCGTTCAGGTACAAACTGTCTAGAGAACTTAGTGATCAGTAACGGTACTAAGTTTGAACCTGAGGCCTGGGACAGTACCTGCTCCTGTATGCTGGACATCTTCAAAAACACCATTCCACACAAGTAAGGACATACTTTGAATTGTGTCACTTATTTGTGGTGTTTTTTTTAACATTTAAAGGGAAATTTATATAAACGTTGACTATAACTAAAACTTACACACACATTTAGGCTTGAATTAAAATGGAAATCTTTTAATTAAATCCAACAGAACAATTTTTTTCAGAAACCATGTTCTTATTATATTGAATCCTGTCATTACTTTTTTAACATCATCAGCTATTCAAAAGTTTTAAAGATAAAAAAGAAATGTGTTACTATAAGTGCTTTAGTAAAACTGTAGCCAGTACTTTATATATGCACCCTGTATATACAACCTGTACTAACAGCTACATTGGAGTGTCAATATTTACCATTGAACATAGCATTGAAAAAAAAAATTCACCTCTGTTTCCTTTTCTATGATCAGTTTGTTGACCTGGCATCCAGATGATGGTACCGGTTCTACCATGGAGGACATGAATGGTAGCATAGATGGGATGGACATGTCACATGACTCAAATCGCCTTCACCGTGCCGACAGTAATTATAGCATCAACAGCACGGTGTCTGCAGACTCTCGCGACCATAAATTCCCTAAAACTAGTAAGTAGTGTTTTCTCTCTTATTTTTAGGGACTTATTGATTACTCTTAAAATTGATGATACATTTTTTTTGTCGCATCAATTGTGTTTGTTGTGGGTCCAAACTCTTTGAGTGTGGCTCTTTAAAACAAGATATGGATTTTCTTATCAGAAGAGTATCAGTTTAAGGGACTGCTTAAATGCATGTATAAACAAATAATATTAAAAAAACATTTTAAACCTTCAAAAATGAAACTAAATTCATAAGTTCATTGACCTGTACACCTGAACCCGTGAATTGTGTCTCTTGTCTTAGTGGTGGCAGTTTCCTTCAGCCTGTGACGGCTAAAAATAATTTAAGGCATTTTTAATCCGAATACTGCATTGTTATAATAAAAACTACAACCATTAAGATAAATAACGGCATACATTTCCAGTGGGACTTCTAAAAGGTTCGGTGTGTTTTTTATATATTGATATAATAAAACTTACAACCATTGACTATTTCAGAAGTGTTAACAGACCAGAAGTTGTTCCAGTGTTTGTTGATTAAGTGTGTAGTACAGTTAGAACTGATACAGACCATAGACAACATTGTGTTCTTCCCAACAACCAGTAGGAAGGAGGATGCAGAGAACCTCGCCGCTGCTCAGGTGACTACACAGTGTTAATGTATACTATGGACTCAGCTTTGTAGGCATATTTTGTGGCTTTCTTATCTTAAAGAATCGTGATTGTTGGTTCCTAAGGGGCATGTGCATATACAATACTTTTTACTTGTAGACATTTGAAAGTGTGATTCCTCTCACCAACAAACTTACTTTAACATTTCATAGTTTTCTTAAAAAATGTTTGAGATTATTTCCATGGTTTCTGAAGGGGTTAACTATTTGGTAACATTTGAAAGTGTAGTTCAGCTGATCAACAAAATCAACCAATACTAGTGTCCAATGAATTCAAATGATTGTCCATTATCTATGTACATGGTGGTTATAGTGGATTTAGATTTGTGTCAAGAAAGTTTGACTTTTATTTTTTTTTACTTATCATTGGTTGGTTGTAACAATTATTTTTGAATTTTAATTCTTTAACTCAACGAGATAACTAGGGATGATTATTTATGTAAAGTACCTCATGTTCCTTTGGCTATCATATGCTTCATGGCCTCTCCTCTACCTACAGAGTGAAGGAGAGCTGTCAGATATAGATGCCACGTTACAGAAAGAGGACCAAGGCATGTACCACTATCTAAGCTCCTCCCACCTCTTCCAATTAGTCGATTGTCTCATGGAGTCACACAGGTTTGCCAAGGACTTTAACTCAAACCATGAACAGAGGAATCTACTATGGAAAGCAGGTAGGGCATGGTGTTTTGTGTTTGATATGTCAAATAGACTAATATAGACTGTAGTTTAGGTATTATTTCATTTTTATGTTCACTATTATAAGAGAGGACAAGGATATGTATAAAGTGTATGATTTATTACACATGATAATAAAGACTGACTAACAATGGCACACACGTTTAAACAAATAACAAACAAGCTGTTTAAAAAAGCATATTTTTGGGGTTTAGGTGAAATATCAAAATTTCCGATAGTTGAACATTATAGTCTTTAGAAGCTGCATTTTATTTTTTGTAGACTTTTGCGATATAGAAAATAATATCAACATGAATTTCAGGTTGGGTTGGCTCTTCAGAAAAAAATGGTTGTTATAGCACACAAAACTATATTTTAACAAATCTTAGAAAACCAATCTGTTTTGTTATTTTATCTTCTAGGATGTACATTAAATTCAAAGAAAGGTAGTAATATTCTAGCATGGTTCATTTACAGAGGTTACAAATTGTTGGCAGCATGTTTATTCTAAGGTTTTAAATCTGAATATAAAAATGTGGGTTTGCTTGTTAATAAATTTGGTTCTTTTGATATGTTACGTTATGTTGCCAATTGTTATGAGTTGTTAAGATGGTTGATGTAAAGCCATTCCTTATTTTCATGGATATTGCATGCTTAAAGGCAACACCTGTGGTAGTTAATACAGGCATGTGGGCAATATCTACCTCTACAATGGATTTCAAATCTCTTCTTCCATTCTCTTCTGTTTATACTTTTTTATGAACGTGTGTCGATCCCTCTTAAATCTTCTGTCAAACAGTTTATATTAATTTTAGTTGGGTTGTGAAACAAGCAATTCTGCTTATGTAATTCATGTTCAAACTGTTGGAACCAACCATTGCTGAGCAATGATGGTACAATTTTCTTGCTCAAGGAAGTAACATGATCCTGTGTGAACTCCTAGGCATCTAACAATTACATGTCAGAATAGCCACTGCACACACTGCTACCCAAACACTAATTATCTAGTTTAATTGTATGTGCAACATGTTGAGGTATGATGCATTATCAGGGCTGTATCTTGATAAGTAGTCCTTTTCCTCTGCACTTGGTAATTAAGTTAGTTGCTGTACCAACTGTACAAGCACCACCTTCTCTGCCCAAATACCTTATCACCATACCCCCTAACTAATGAACCTTGGGGTAAGGACGAGTAAACTCAAGTCAGCAGATGGTCGGGCGTTTGGCCTGTTGGGCAAATCTTGTGCCTCAAACTCCTTGCAGTTTTCAAGTCATCAAATTGAAACTTGCTACACATGATCCCTTTTCATGTAGATGTGCATGACAAAATCTTCGTGAGGCCCAGCCAAAGGGTACCAGAGCTATGCCCCTTTTTCAAAAATAAAGTAAAATGCATATATCCTTCATGTTCTATGACAGGATAGGGGTATATACTCGTCACAGTCAGTGATAGCTCTAGTTTGTTTTGAAATATTGTTTGTTTTAGCATCATTGTTATGTAGCGGCTTAGTGAATCTCTTTTTGCTTACCTTACAAACAAGGCTTTTTTATCCTTTGAATATTTTCTTTTGTCATTTATCTAAAGAAAGTAGTTAATTTTTCTTGCAGAGAAGCAACACTTCAATTTTACTCTCAATTTATTTAACCACCTTTGATAACTTGTATCAATTTATTTTATGTACAACGCTCTGGGGAGGCAGAACATTTACAAAAATGCTGGATTTCTTTGTTCGCAATGAATTTTTGTAACTGAATAAAATTCTTTTGTTTTTGAGGGACTGTTTTTGAGTACCTTATGCGATATCAGTATATAGGGGTCCGAAAATTTTACACTTTCTATTACAATTGTCTTGAAAATATGTACACTTTCTTTAACAATTGTCTTGAAAATATGTACACTTTCTTTAACAATTGTCTTGAAAAAAATGTGCACTTTCTATAATAATAGTCTTGAAAAAAAATTACACTTTCTATAACAATTGTCTTGAAAAAATGTACACTTTCTTTAACAATTGTCTTGAAAAAATGTACACTTTCTTTAACAATTGCCTTGAAAAAATGTACACTTTCTGTAACAATTCTCTTGAAAAAAAATGTACACTTTCTATAACAAATTGTCTTGAAAAATGTACACTTTCTATAACAATTGTCTTGAAAAATGTACACTTTCTATGACAATTGTCTTGAAAAATGTACACTTTCTATGACAATTTACTTGAAAAATGTACACTTTCTTTAACAATTGTCTTGAAAAAAATGTACACTTTCTTTAACAATTGCCTTGAAAAAATGTACACTTTCTGTAACAATTCTCTTGGAAAAAAATGTACACTTTCTATAACAAATTGTCTTGAAAAATGTACACTTTCTATGACAATTTACTTGAAAAATGTACACTTTCTATGACAATTGTCTTGAAAAATGTACACTTTCTATAACAAATTGTCTTGAAAAATGTACACTTTCTATGACAATTGTCTTGAAAAATGTACACTTTCTATGACAATTGTCTTGAAAAATGTACACTTTCTATAACAATTGTCTCGAAAAATGTACACTTTCTATGACAAAAATTATTGTCTTCCTCTTTCAGGATTCAAAGGCAAGGCCAAGCCAAACCTGCTGAAGCAGGAGACACAAAGTTTAGCATGTTTATTCCGTATATTGTTCCGTATGTATAACGACGAGTCAAGGAAAGATGCCTGGCCAGATGTGGAAACAAAGTTGGTCGAGTAAGTGAATTGTTAAAATTGGATTTTTTCTGCAATTACCATTTACTAATATGCCATCGATTTGTAGTTTTAGTTGTTGATGTTTCAATGATGTGCAATTATTTAAAAGAAGCTATGTGTTGTATTTGATTAATACATAACAACAATCTGCTAAGGGACGGCAAAAACAAAATTCTGTAAAGATAGGCCCGGATTTTATCTCAAAAGTTGAAGGTTCTCCTGAACAATAGGGGAACATTTATTGTTGTTGTGGGTCAATCATCCTTTTTCAACACAAGATCAGAAATAGTATTGTATTGTATTACAGGATATGCCACAGTTCCTTGGAGTATTTCCTATCCCTGCAGTCAGACAGTCACAGGGACGCTTGGAGTAACATTATTATACTACTTATCACCAGGCTACTGAAGATGTCAGATGAAAGAGTAAGTATTGTATACAAACATTCACCACAAACTCTCAAATTCATCACACAAACTGTTGAATTATGAAATAGGTGGATTAGATTGTCGTGTTATTGCAACAGAGTATAGAACACGTGTCCATTGTATACACGTGTAACACCTATTTTTTAATGCATAGATCACCCACGATATTATTTAAACTTTAACTGCAGCTTGAAGGGTGAAAGCTGAACAGTTCTAAGTGATATGCAATAGATAATCAGAAAGAACCCTTTTGCATTCACCCCTGAGAGTTGTAGACCATACTAATACAGTTGTACTAACATATCTGTTTGATCTGAGAATGGAAGTAAAACACTGGTATAAATAGGTTAAACCTTTTTAAGCAGTTATGATGTCTTAATTTGTTCATGCATATACAACTGGTATCCATGAATGTATGTGTCCACAAAAATGTCCATTTTACATGAATAATTCTGATGTGTGTCCTCTTTCTATTTCAGTTCCGCGTCCATGCCTCGCACTACTACCCTCTAATGTGTGAAACCATGAACTATGACCTAAAACATGAACTCAGATCCATCATGAAAAAGTTCTTTGTGCACGTGGGACATAAGTTTGGAATTATTCACCCGGATAGAAGAACTACTTAGCCTGTGGTATGGGTGTAATTGGGCTCAAATTTGTGAACAGCCTAGAGACGTTTTGTGATTCTGATCGTTTTAATGTGATATGAAGAGTAGTGAAAATTAGTGGCAACATATTAGAGTTTTAATAGTTTAACGTATTCCTTGACTGGCTTTGATACTGTAGATTGAGAGAAGAGCAAATACAGATGGAGAACAAGTATTAGATGGACAGAAGAACAAATGCAATGGAACTGAGTATCGGATGAATTGAAGAATGAAGAAATAATTATTGGACGGAATAAACAAAATCACATGGAAATAGTTACATGCGGGCTCATTTGGTGTGATGTGATCAAACCAAAGAAATGTAGACAAAAAGCATTGAAACTAAGTAAGAACAGATGACATCAAACAGTGAACGTTACTGTGAGGAATGAAGTTGATGTTCGATATAATAAGTGACTAGAAACCCTAGAAACTAAGCTTCATTAGATGGACACAGTTTGTTTGTAGATTAGTTGAGCACTTTTGGTTTAACCAAGATTCGAGTATTTTAACTACAACCCATGTGAGCAACACCTAGTCCAAGTGCTTATAAACTGTTATTGCTTAAGTGTTAGTTTATTTAGTCAAACAGGGATTAAAGTACACAAGAAGAGAGAACAGTACATGCATGCCCACACATTGTATCTAACAGGAGATACTAGAAAACCTCACTGATTACGTGTAGCATACATTGTTTTAAAAGTATGATAGATTTGTATGTGTGAAGCTCAGAGCTTGAAATTTTACTTTCAAGTGTTTGGGTTTATTGGTAGTTGTTGGAGTGGTACAAGATGGACTCCACACATTATTTATAAAGCAAGAAGACTCCAGCAAGAAATTGAAATTTGACAAATCTTATGTGCAAGAGTTATTGTATAGTTTGACTCTATGTGTAAGTTATGCATTCATCTGTAAATATAACTGGGAATGAATGAATGGTTACAGTCTATAAAAGCATCAATTACATGTATACTGAATGCATGGCTTAAATTGTTCATGACCCTTATTATGAACCCTTTTTACAGATGTATTCGATACAACTCCTTCACGTTTCATTTATTGGCAGAGTTATCCTTCTATGCATCAGCTTCATGTACATTACTTTGTTACCCTTCAAGATGAAATCATTAGAGTTGTTAAGTTAGTTAAATTATTTAGTTAAATGGAAAAGCAGGAAAAGAAAAGATTATGAGTGTTTAGAATTGCATGATGACTATTTAAATTAAATTAAAGGTACTTATACTGATGCTGATGTAGATTAACAATAAACAAACTGTTGCAACAATACAAAGCAAAACACAAATCAGAAGACAACTTAATGCAATCACGAGGATCTAGAGCAATAGCTGATAAATGCATCTTGTTGTTAGCACTTGAAATACCGTAACTTAAACCAATCAATTTGTAAGGACAGCTGTTTGACAAATTGTTCATATTTACTCATGCCAAGATCATCATACATGTTCCACACATAGTTCTAACATTCCAAGCAAGTCTTTCCCTGTGTATATGTGTAGACTTGGGACCTGTAAATAGTTGCCACGTTATGCACGGACATACACTACTCATTTAATGTGCAGTAACCATAGCAACAGAGAAAATGACAAATTTGAAGATGTGTTGTTTTTGTTGTTTTGTCTTTTGTTTTCGAAGCAAGCATGAAAACCTTAGAAATGAAAACAATTGTTTAGGGCTTGAAACCCATGAACACTTGTTGGCCAGTGAATACTAAATACTGGTTGTGTACTTGTTAGAGGTTTTTGTTCAACATAAATAAACTCTTGAGTATTGTTAGAAATTAGAAATACCAGCCAGTAAAAGTCAGTATTTGATGCTTTGGTTCAAACCTATTTAGTTAGATTGTGTATGGAATTCTTTCAGAAAGTATCCTTGTTGCTTGTAGTTGAAAACAATCTTATTTTTGTACCAGAGTGTTATTGTGATAAAATGACTTATTAATGATACATTAGATAAATTGTGGGACAACTATTTAACAATGGGAATTGCAATGTTTTTGTAGTATTTATAGATTAATTAATTAATGAGTTTTTACTAGAAACACATGTACATGTACCGGTAGTAATTAACAGCTTAGATAAGATACTTCTTTAAACTTATATAGTCAGAATACTGTCCCTGTGTTTATTGTGGCTTAGACATAGAAGAAGGAAGAAGTAATACTCAGTTTCTTTTAAAAGGTGAAACCAAAGTATGCGTTTTCAAAAGATTTGCTATGAAACACAAGGTAACAATTATAAGACTATCAAAGAGTTCAACTACAATGAATACAGGTATTTGTTATATCTAGTGTTGTCACAAAGTTTATTATCGACTGTTCATATTGAAATCCCTGTTTATCCCGACTGAAAATGAGTTACACAAAATTCAGAAGGGCAGTGATTAATGGATCTGACAACTGACATGAACGTAAAGTGAATGTCTATATATAGCATATACAAAAACAAAGTGATATCTCAGTAATGAAAAATATGTAAGTTCTTCATTAAACTAATATCACTTAAGACGCTGTGTTTGCAGTAATCTAACAGAGCATTTATATTTCATGGATATCACATAGTGTGCCTGTACCAGTATGAGCTCGTCTGTGGCTCTTCTTAATACACAAAGATGTGCAAGTATGTTATATCAGTGTCACAAATGTTTATAAACCTGCTTTGTAGTGTTACCTCTTGTTCTGTGCTGATTGAAAGTATCATGCTATCATTTATATGGTTTATTTTTTATATATTTATTTTGTGCGCAACTCTGTCAATTATTAGCTTTTCGTTTTGTTTGTCAGCATTGTATTATTGAGTGAGGTGAAAGTGAGAGGGTTCTAAGTGCTATTGAATAAAGAAGCAGATAGAACCCTCTTACTTTCAATCCTTGATTTATACATACTGTTATATCTCACTACAGTAATGCTTCTATATTATCTATAAACTAGAACAAGTGAAAAAGAGTATTATATATTCTTACATTATATGAGTACTTATTTATCACCTTAGATATAATTGTGTACTTGTATAAAATTATCTTTTTATATCTGTCTATAATTGAGGGATTTGCACAGTATAGGATTTTATTGGATGAGTGAGTGACTTTTGAATTAGAAACAAGGTGTAAAAAGCTCGTAAATCGCTACGGAGAGAACAAAATACCTTTTTTTCCATTTTGAAGTGTGAATGCGAAAGGGTTTTATCTGCTTCTTCTTTTCATAGCACTAAGAACCCTTTCCTCCCATCCATTTGTATTACCATTTGGCTTTTCTATAGATTTGACCGACTAGCAGTGTATCGTCTAACATACTTTCTACTAACTCATCTATGAGATATAATTGATTTAGTTGTTGGTATGCATGTACATCTATCTAAAGTATTGTAAATGACTCACTGGTGCAAATAAAGGTGAAAACAGTAAAAGCCATCTTTCCTTTTTCTTTAACTATGTATTAGTGTTTTTATTTGTAATTTGCGTTGTTTAAGAATGTGGCTGAAGTGATTGAATGAAAAAGAAATGAAAGAATTTAGTTATCTCTGAACGTTGTACATCATTATATACTACAATATACATGTACATGATAATAAATAAAGAAAATAGTAAAACAAACCTCTGAAAAGCAATATATTGAAGCCATTTTGCTATACACTGTATGAAGCAGACGACATTGTTCTAATTGGTCTAATATAAAAGTTATTCTTCATTGTTTTATTACTGTTGAAACAAGTGACAGCCTCACTATGAATTAATGAGTTTACTACTGGAGGGGTTAAACAGCTATCGTTTATATATGTATGGGACAATATAACCCTACATAGTACAGATTACACTCCTTGATACCCACCACTAATAACTCTAAATATGGTCTGAGTTAAAAATTGGGCCCAAAAAACAGGCCTCTACCACAAGCATCTGTATAACTAACATGACGGGACACTGAGATCACTCAGCCCTTCCGACACGACACTGAGATCACTCCGACATGACACTGAGATCACTCTGCCCTTCCGACACGACACTGAGATCACTCAGCCCTTCCGACACGACACTGAGATCACTCCGTCCTTCCGACACGACACTGAGATCACTCCGTCCTTCCGACACG
>ENA-OREC01000844-OREC01000844.1-marine-metagenome-genome-assembly--contig:-NODE-844-length-13817-cov-13.085662_pt1 | contig 13817 bp, 2 predicted proteins | sample MGYA00248626_ERZ508543 | MGnify/ENA primary metagenome ERZ508543 (study PRJEB26211, sample SAMN05518279) | marine metagenome | isolation source: Puget Sound, Washington, USA | host: Bankia setacea... | reverse complement strand
TCTAGCAACTGGTGTGACAATTCTAGCAACTGGTGTGACAATTCTAGCAACTGGTGTGTTAGTTCTAGCAATTGGTGCGACAGTTCTAGCAATTGGTGCGGCAGTCCTAGCAATTGGTGCGGCAGTTCTAGCAATTGGTGGGATAGTCCTAGCAACTGGTGTGGTAGCTCTAGCAGAAGTGGCAACTGGTGTGGTAGTTTTAGCAGACGTGGCAACTGGTATGGTAGCTCTAGCATGTGTGGTGTGTGGTAATTCTGAAATGTTGACGAACAACATGTATTTATATTTTCCAGGATATTTAAGAGCGCAAACAACAATGGTAAACAAAGATAGAACTTAATGTTACAATTATAATATGATACGTTACTATTTATGTATCATAATATTTAAACGCAAACACCAACTAATCCATACAGAAAACCACAATCACAACATTACTATTAATTTTTAATTAGTTGGGGTAAAAGAATGAAATAACAGGAAATTTAAAAAAGATATAATCAGAGGTCCGTAGCTCTGTATATTTGTAATGTTCTTTTTAAGATGATTAAATAATTATCCAAGATCAAACATGTGAGGTATGGTAATACACCTCAGGAAAAGAGTAAATCAAATGGTATAGGTTCGACTTCGGTTGTTGGCTGTTGGTCGCCCAGCTTGCAGGGCAGCTCCACAAAAACCAAGGTCCAACGATGATTTCACCACACACGGTCAGTTTGTAACGCTTTGTTGCATACTTTGATGTTGTAATTTCTTGATTTATGAATTTTAAAAGACAAAACATTCCCTCACTAGCAACATGAATGATCTAGGCATTTGATTGGCCGAAATCTATCGAAATTTGTGAAACTTGTGAGTTGGTTTTAGCGCCACGCCGCCGAACTGTGGTTAATTAACTCATTTGAACATTTAGCACACATTATACCAAGTCAACTCTGAGTCAGTGCATTGCAGACGACAACAGTAAAGTTTAAATACATTTAACATTCACAAAACACCATTTTGACAAAAATCATTTCAACTACTAATTGTTAGTTATAATTGTCTTATACATTCGAAGTTAAGGACCCCAGCTGCACCTGAATGTTGTTAAAAAAACCAAAGACATGTGCACTGTATCAGTTCTATTCAGACAGAGGTCATATACCACCTTACAGGATCATACTCAATCGTCAAAATCATCATTTCTACAGAAAAAATCTTCAGATCACTAGCTCAATGATTTACGAAAAGTAATTGGAAATTAAAATGTTTCCCTGGATGGACGTATACCAATGTTAGGAAAGATTAGTAGTATTAATATTAGGTATTTGATATACATGTATGCTACAGAATGAGGAAGAAAATGGTTACTTAATAACGATATATTAAGGTATTTTCTTGATGTATGTTTTGTCCAAAAAAAACTACTTTGCTGACCAAAGGGTCACTAAATCCAATCATTGGCCGACCAAATAAAAGCACATTAAATAACGCTTCCGTACAGGTCTATAAACACGGAATCCGACAAAGCGCGCCTTTAAAGCTAAAAATCGCAAAAGTAAAACATGATACATTATTATCTAAGCTTTCTGTATGGTTATAAAGACTGCGACTAATTACCTGTATTTGATGAGTATGTAACCCTCTATAAAATAGTAGTGTTTCAATAGTCACATTCTGATAAGATTTACGTCGACTACGGGGAAAACAGTTTGGACAAAATCACTATACTTTCAATAGGCATTTTTGCGTTATACATTGCATATACCATTCATACTTGTTTATTATGGACTCTTTTAAATAGTGTCAGTGTTGGTATGGTTTCAGATGTCCTTGAAGAGTCTTTCAATAGAGGGCTCAAACGTGCTCGATTTCCTCGTACATAGTATTGTGCCCACGAACTAAATGTGTGTGTTTTTTGGCAGGAAAGATGTAGAGCAAATCGAATGACATTGATGTGTTTAAATAAACACTATTCAAAATAAATTAGGATCCCTGCTTAAATTCATAGAAAAAACGTCATTTTAAAAGGTTGCATTTTTCAATGTATTGAGTGTAACTGTATCAGTACCTTTGTTAGTAAGCGCCTTCATATGTAAGTCTAGCTACTTCCGGAATTCAGCTAAATTGATGTCTGTGGGGTCAATGACTTCATTCCAACCATACTGGTCACGTAACGTCCGTTGAATGCTCTACATGCATACATGTTCTACGAGGCAAACAAAAAGTAAGATCATTAATGGGAGACAACCATGTTAAAGTTAAACCGTATTTGGCGTGAGTTCACCCCCTTTGCGCGGGACCTTACACCTCGTATTTACCTGTGACAATGTCAGAGTTTGAATGTCAAAACTCCGCCTTGGGGCGTGTCTATAAATCATTGCGCGGTCATAATATTCCACAATTCGGACAATATCACCGTTATCTGTTGTAACAACGGACACTAACGTTATAATATATACAGTTATCAGAGGTATGAATGTAATTTTTCTGCTCAGTTTAATGCATTGAAACATTACTGCAGTTAAATGTATGATCTACTTTATTTGTCATAAGAAGTCCTCACGGGGGTGATACGGTCCAGCCGTGTGTTGCAAGTTTCATCGATGAATGGTTTGAAACGTGAAAGAAAACGGATATGGATTGTTTTAAGTGTGGATATTTAGTGTGAAAGTGTGCGAGAGAATTTGGATCTTTGTTTCCAGGTAAGTTGTTCTCATACGGATTATTGTCACTGGACATACACGAGCAATTGAACGTCGGTGGATTTTAACGGTAAACTGATGTAAACTTACCTGTGTAATTACGGATTTTTCACGGTAGAAAGTGGGTGGGTGGGGAAGAGGGATCAAAGTTTTTAAAAGTTGTTTTAAATCATGTTAGCACCGTGTTAAACGGCCTCTATGTGCAGCACATGGCACTGTTACGACAAAAACTTAACTACTATCTGCGAATGCGATGTACCATTTAACTGAACTATTTACTTATTTCTTTTAAAACTAGTTGACGACATTACTGAAGTAAAGAGAACGTGCTATATATTTTAATGTTGATATATCTGGTTAAATACCTACATAAACACACATGTATTGGTTTATAGTAACTTGTCTATTAGTGCACATTAATGCATCCAGGTTATAATTGTAGTTGATCAATTAGAAAGTATAGAAACTACAACAAACACAGCAAGAAACACCTGTATTTTAATAGTACAGTACACTTTTGTTATAATCGGTATTCATGCAGTATAGTATACACAACACGGGGACTGTATTTACCTGTGTTAATGAACAGTGTACGTGTTTTGGTTGAAAGGGTCTGTGCCTATATATACAGTTTGTAATATTAAACTTATGTACCCATTGCTTAAGTTTGTGTAAGTTATTTATTTAAATTGGCATTGATAGATGCCTCATTGACAGTTTCAGCTGCAAGCCTCAGGGTTGTTCATTAAATCTGTGTCACCTTTCATAAGTTGTCTCATAAATTACTACACTTGTCACTCTCCATATCTTACCCGTTAGCTTAGACTTTATCTGACCAGGTATTTATTTTTTCGTCAATATTAAACATTCAGCTCTGTCTAAGTCAATCCTGTAATTGACTCTACCAAATAAGGCCCTTTACATTTGGGTTAGCTTAGACACTCTTTAAGTTTACCTACTAATATACACTTGATCACTTCAGGACCAATGTTTAAACAAAAATGGCTAATAAAAGTTACATGATTTGGCTTTTAGGTATAAAACAAATGGCATATAGACTCAGGTGTGCAAGTAGCTGAGAATGGTTTACTTTGATTTTAAACAATACTGCTAGTGGGTTTACGGTGAAATGGTTAATGAAATCACTAAACTAAAATTTGCATAAAAACATTTACGTAACTATATACTTTGTGTTTTATGTAGTGTAAACCAGTGATAAGGGTTCAATGATTGGAACTGCACTCTACCGTAAACTTGTGTAAATAAAATGGAAAAACTTGTTTTTGATAAATAGCTATTGTCCAAAAAGAGATTAAGAGCATTGCTGTGTACACTGTATTGTGGTTTTGAAAGACATCTTAACGTGTGCCTTAATTGATAGCCAACAGTACTATTTATTCTTGATAAAATCTGCAAAATTTGTTTACACAATTTAAAATGCAGCTTAAATGTTCATTGAAAGAGATTAATTTCTTTCTGTATAGACATGAATTTTTCAAGCAAAATGGCCTTTTTATGAAATTAGTCTAAACATGCCAATATGTTCAAACACTAATTGAAAACAAATGCCTGTTTTTATAGTTTTGTTATCTTTGAAAACTACGGTTTAAACGGCCTCTTAAACTAACAAAGAGCTGTGTTACAAATATGTTAATTGTATATTAAACGAAAATAGAACTTATCCTGTTCACAAACATCAAGAAAAAGGCAGTTTGTACTAAAAAATAAAGATTACAGTCATAAAAACATGACTTTGTGTTTTTTGGGGAGAAAATTCACAAAGTTCATAAACGATACAGTTAATCTGATTATCAATGTAGATGATATATATATATACAAAAAAGTACAAAAACATATCCATTAATGGCAACATGGAAATAGTGCCCTGAAAAGTTACAACACACATTTATGGTAATTTATTCTACCTACAAGGTTCAGCAATAACTGACAGTGCTTGTAGCAATATATTATAATCTGGGTCATATGAAAGGTCTAAATGAGCTTGTATGCAAATTATGGAAAGACACAATGAGTCAATATATTCACCTACCTGTATACTGTATTTGATGTGAGACAGGTAAACATTGTCATAGGTTTATTCTCACTGCTGTCCTTTTTTTTATCATGTAACTTGTTCCTAAAAAGAAGCTTTGGTCAATAGTTAGAATGAAATGAACATGTCTCAAGTGGAAACTTTGTGAAAATAAACCTAGACAGTTGAGGAATGACTGGAGGAACGTTTTGGTTTAGCCCTGACTTATGTTTGATTAAGATTTTTGATGACTTGTTGGTTCCCAAACTGTTTTAAGTCGGTTCCCTGATCTCCATACTTGTGCTTAATGATTTTTGCTAAACTTTTTTTGTTTCATCTTCTCCCTTTTAGACAAATAGAAATGTCTGATTTCAATAAGTAAAATGTTGTTAAGACTACATGTATAACTTGCCCGTCAGCGGGCTCGACATACATTTCAGGGTATTAAATGCTGAATTCAAAAAGCTTAACAAATATTAAGTAACCCAGTTGTTGTTTTTCGAAAAATGAATTTCGCATTTATTTGGGCAATTGCTAATTTTCACATATTAATTATATGGTTATCTAAAATGGCCAAAAAAATAAGATTCCCAAACAAATCATGTGCAAATTCAATTAAAGACTATTCAATTGCATTTAAAAAAGGAAAAAAGTTCCAGTTGGGCTTGAACCCGCAATTTTAGGGTTTGGTGGCCTGTGCAGTTTTAAGCAAAAATCGTTACATCTGCGCAAAAGGATCGCAAACAAAACTACCAAAACCTTTTAATAGCTTGTGTTCCTTTTATCATATTGAAAGTTTAATTTAAGAAATGTTATCAAATATATTCAACATTATAAGAGTTCAACAGAACATTTGGGCTTTTGTGGCTTATAATCATCACTTGTTCAGACTTTTCTACCAGATAATCAGAGATTACAAAAAAAGATCCATACTAGTGACAGAGAAAGCAACGAAATAGAAATTAACAAATAGTTTTACATGAACGCTTTATTTCATTTGGAACAGAAAAGTGTTAGTCTGTGGTGACTAATATGGTTAAAATATGGGTTCTCAACTTCTATAAGGACTATATCTTGCTTACTTTGGCTAATGGGTATGATATACATGGTTATAAAACTGGGTATGTGGTGATTTTCAGTTACCTGTCAAAGCGCCCCAGTCTGGCTGTCATGATCTATCTATCATTACTACATCAGGTCGAATTATTATCAATAGTTATATCACTAATGTATAACCAATGAATCAAGTTAGCCAATTAGGGACTTAATATAGGGACAGTTTTTGAGCCAGGGTTTGCTTGATGTCCAGACTTTATAAGAGATTGATCGTGATAAAACTGCACTAATCATTTGATCATACCTACTGGATTTAGAGCTTTTTTGTGTCCAGCCCATTATTATAGTTGTGGTTTGTTAATGGTTACTAAGGTTTTGTCTAATATGAACTGACAGTCAGAAGTTAGTTTCATTCCCACATCATAAGCAAGTCACCCACTAGTGTTTCTTATGATTGAAGTTTTTACAGGGATAGTAAGTATTTCAACTTTGCCAATAGGACCAGTGACAGTTGCTTATTTTATTGTGTAAAATCTGGATCATGAGTAATATTTCAAAAACTTTTAATAAATACTCTTGCAGGTTGTCCTACAGCGGTGAAACTGTTCAATGCAAAAGCAAGATTGTTTAAACAATGTAAACAAAACTAAAACTTTTTTGTAGGGGGGGGGGGGGCTGTTTGATTTGTCTGATTGTTTGGCAAGGTGTTATATTTAGTTGTGGTGGGAATTGTGTGCAAGCTGATGATGATGTATTGTTTACAGTAGAGGGAATTCATGCAAATGTCTGCACCATGATACAATACATGTAGATGTGCAGAAATCACAACTCTACCTACATGTAGATTTAACTACGGTTATTGCAACTATTGACTTTTGTTGGTTCAAAATATGACTTTCCTCAAAGCAGTTACATAGCAGTATTATATACAAGGTTCAGATAAATCTAACTGTATAGTTCCAAAAGATATGGATTCCTAATTACCTGAAAACAAATACAGTAGCATATGTGCTGATGGTGATGGTAAATAAAAGCCATCTGAATTATCTCTACTTATTGCTCATTTCAGGAAACAAATAATATATATCTGATGCTAATTTACTTTCTAATTATATAAATTCCAGTATCTTGAGAAAATAGTCACAAAGCGCCCATTTCTTTGGTTATCTTAACTACCATCACTGCTATGTTTGACTAAAGCTGTGAATTATTTTGCACCATTACGTAACGCATACATGTTTTTGCAGTATGTGCCAATTCCATACCTGATGTGTTAAATATTCATTGGAATTCTTAATTAAGCTGAGGAGGGTCTCAATGTTATGCTTATTTCTTGCATAGCAAAAGTGGTATGACAATTTTGATCTATTATGGTATGCATATGTGGTATCTGGTATCCACATCTGTGCAATATGCATTTTTGGGACCTCACTCGCTACAGGTATCCGGGATACAACCTCTACAAGTAAAATGCAAGTACTGTCTGTATCACATGCCAGGAAAGTTGTTGGTGCACTGTTCATGAAACAACTGTCCCCTTGAATTACCCAGTAAGTCTTTCTTATGTATTGTAAGCCATCAGCTAGACAGGATAGAAGAATTTTAGTGTTATGAATGATAAACTGATAAATTTGCATGGGACAAAAATGTAGCTAGAATACCACTGTTCATTGAATGTACTGCTAATACAGAGATATCGATAATGCTGGCTTTTATAGATACAGATACCTTACATGTGCAAAACAGCTTGTTAAAGTGCATAGGTAAACATCCTAGCTATTCGCTCAAGCCACCCAATAGTGAATATTATAGAACATTGGCTTGCCTCTCTAACTCTGTCAATGTTAGCAATTGTTTACCTTATTCAAACATACATTGTATAATGAAGGTGTCTTGCATAATGTTTACAGAATTCCTCTTGGAAGATCCATTGTGGTCTATTCCTTTATAAATATAAGCTATTACCATAGTTATGACAACAGATTGTTCATGGTTTGGTGATATGAAAAGCAGAGTGTGAAATACACACTATGTGATACAGCTTTGGGTGTTGATTGTTTTGTATTGACCTAGGCTGCGGACATTTTCTAAGAGTTTCCCTTCTTAATCTGGTATGGTTTTATTTTGACATTAATCACGTGTATACACCATACACAACCCTGTCAACCTTCATTTAGACTTCATCAGAAATATTGTACTTTAACCTTTTGTCTGGATCGAGGTAGAAAAAAACACAATTTAGTACATCAGAAAGCAAGTGAGAAATGCTTCTTTTTGTGGATTTATATTGTTAGTTTTTATGCAGTATTTTCTATGATAACTTGATAAAGTATAGATACTTTGTCTTTCTATTGAAGTGCTTATGTAACAATATGATATAAGCTACATTTATATGGTTACTTGAAAGAACTTACTAATCCCCCATCATGGAGTGGGATAGGATTATAGGATGCACTTCAGTTTGTCCGTCTGTCTGTAACATTTCATGTTCGGGCTATAACTAACTTTGTATTGATGGATTACCCTAGAACTTGGTTAACATGTTGTCCTCATTAAGACGATTGGGCGTGACCTTGACCCTAAAAGTCACACAATACATTTACATGCTCGTATCCACACTATAACTTACTTTTGCATTGATGGATTACCATATTACTTGTCACAAATGTTGTCCTTATTGCGACGATGTGCAGTGACTATAGTGGTCTATATCTCAAAGGTCAAGGTCACACAAGACATTTACATGCTCGTATCCACACTATAACTTACTTTTGCATTGATGGATTACCATATTACTTGTCACAAATGTTGTCCTTATTGCGACAATGTGCAGTGACTATAGTGGTCTATACCTCAAAGGTCAAGGTCACACACAACATTGAAAGGTCAGAGTACTCATGCATGTGTCTGTGCTTTAACTTACATATGCATTGAAGCTTTTGTGGGGGATATAGCCATCCCATGAACTGCTTGTTATTATGGGCAGATTGCCTAGTTTGGGTTATGATTGTTTTATTGTTTGTTTTGTTTTTATTTCCAGGAAATGAGCCATGGTGAAGTGGACAGGCATCATGGCTTTGTTGCCAGGGACAACATTGTGGTTGATATGGATCACCACTTTCTGCTTAGCAACAGTGACCATGAAACCAGCATCAGGAAGCCTTTTCGTCCTGACAGATCTGCATTTTACCCAAGATCTGTACTATGCATCAGTGCCAGAAAACTCTATAGGGAAGACATTTGTTACCCCAGCATCAAAAATGGGGATCCATGTGCCAGACAATATTCCTGTTACAATCTCTTACAAAATAGCCAATGCAGATGATGATCTCTTTAAAGTGGAAGATATATTAGTTGGTGACTTTGTTTTCCTCTTGATAAGAACCCATGCCAACAGTTATGGGAGGCTTAATCGTGAACTCAGATCCCAATATCAGCTGAACATTAAAGCATCAGCTGAGAGAGGTAGCCAAATCTTTGAAACATACACAACTGTTGTGGTGTACATATCGGATGTAAACGATCTACAGCCTCTGTTTGACCACGATACATACAATGTGACAGTGGCTGAAGATACACCATTACATGCAAGTATTGCTAAGGTTGCTGCGTTCGATGGTGATGAGGGAGTCAATGCACAAATCTATTACAGTTTTGAGAAAAGAACAAATATGTTTGCCATTCATCCAACAAGTGGTGAAGTGACTTTGACCAGACCTTTAAACTATTCTGTTCAGAAGCTGTACACTGTAGAAATAGTTGCCCATGATCGTGGCCCAGAAACATTACATAGCTTGAACAAAAGACCAGCAGTTTTGACAATTAACATTGAGAAGGTCAACTATTTCGAGCCAAACATAACAATAAAGAAATTGCCAAATGTAATCAAGCCTGGGCAAGCTGAGATTGTTCTCGCTATGGTAAATGTGGATGATAAGGATTTGGGTGAAAATGGGAAAATCCAGTCAGTTCAGATAGTGTCAGGTGATCAGAAAGGGTCAGTTACACTAAGGAAGGGAGATAATGAGGGAGAGTATAGAGTTGTCCTATTACCTTTAGAACCACTCTTACTGTCGGCCCTTGGATTTAATGTGACACTGATGGCTACTGACAGAGGTCATCCAGCATTATCAACCAATGAAACATTTCACATTAGTGTGTTTGATATGGAGCTTATTCCACATTTTTCTAAGTCAGTGTTTTATGTACACATTGAAGAACTTGCTCCTATAAATTCACCAGTTGCTATAGTTACACTACGGAAGTCTGACATCCATTTTGATGCAAGGTTTGCTATTATAGATGGAAACTATGACAATTTGTTTAAGATCAATCAAATATCAGGTCTTATTTCTACCTCAGCTCCTTTAGATGCCGAAAAGTTGAAACATGTTCAGCTTAAAATTAAAGTATATGATGCTGTGAAACGTAGCAACAAGAATAGCGATGTATGTCAAGTAGATATCTTAATCATAGATAATAATGACAATGCCCCACAATTTCATATCACAGACAATGTCTCAGAAATCTACATTCAGGAAAGTCTAAGTATTGGTTCAACTGTGTTTACGATTGGTGCTGTAGATGCAGATTTAGATGACAATGGTAAAATTAGCTACGCTCTGACCAATGTTAATAGTGTTCCTTTTGAGCTAGATCCGTTTACCGGGGTTATTAAATCTACAGCAGCTTTGGACTATGAAACCATGAGGCATTTGTATAAACTAAACATAAGAATCTCAGACTGGGGCCAACCCTTTCCACGAGAGAATGAAATGATCTTCAAAATTAATCTTCAAGATTCCAATGATAATGTGCCACAGTTTGAAAAGGTTGCATGTACTGGTTATATCTCAAAGACTGCACAAATCAATACAGAAATCCTTGTGGTTCCAGCTATAGATTTTGATGTAAATGACATTATTCATTATCATATTGTTGGTGGGAATGAAAATGGCTGCTTTTATCTTGAACGAGAATCAGCAAAATTATCATTAAACTGTTCACTGCAAGATCTTGGTGAAGCCAAACTGCACGTTCAAGTTGTTGCTAGAGATGGTATCCATGAGTCTGATAAAATGGACATAGAAGTTGATGTTGTGGACAAAACTGTTAGTACTGAGCTAAAGAATGAGCTTGTAACAATAGCCTGCCAACCAACTGATGTCTTCAAACAGTTGCAAGATATGGTTACACTCTCTAGACAAAACAACCAACCAACTGACTTTGGAATTGTCGAGAAAACCATTGGCACTACTAATAGGGCACCAGAATTTAATGACACTGTTCCAACTGATCTTGAAATATCTGAAGGTACTGCCGTTGGTACAGTTATTGCCAAACTTGAAGCAGTGGATCTAGACAGTGGATATAATGGAACCATGGTTTATGTGATCAGGTCAGGAGACATTCATGGCTCATTCAAAGTAGACATGTACACTGGAGGACTAACCATCATGTCACCTTTAAATAGAGAAGTCAGAGAAGCATACAACCTTTTCATAGAGGTGTCAGATCTTGGCACACCATCTTTGACAGATAACATAACAGTGTCAGTGAAAATCATAGATGAAAATGATAATGCTCCACAATTTGAACAAGAGGTATACACAACAACAATTTCTGAAGATATCAAAGTGAATTCAACAGTTGCTCAAGTTTCTGCAACTGACAAAGACTTTGGTAAAAATTCCGAGGTCAGATATGCAATTGTCTCTGACACTGATCATTTCTCAATAAACCACCTGACTGGTTTGATAACTGTTAATAGGCCACTAGATCGTGAAAAGCACCCAGTTTATACGGTCTTGATTAGAGCCTCAGACCTAGGGGAAGGCTCTGTGAGTCTGAGTTCTACATCTACAGTACTGGTTGAACTCAGGGATGTCAACGATGTTGTCCCAGAATTCAAACCAGAGATGTACAGTGTCAGAATTCGCGAAGATTTGCCGATCGGGTCTGTGGTTACCGTGGTCACTGCTGCTGATACTGATGAAGGAAATAACGGCATTGTTGAATATCAATTAGTGTATGGAGAAGATTTCTTTGAGATTGATCCAGACACAGGTGTGATTCGGATTATTCACGATCTTGATTATGAGGTGCAACAAGTTCACAATATAAGTGTTCGAGCCCAGGATGGAGGTATTCCACCCTTAATCTCAGTGTGTTTTATAAATATCGAAGTTGTGGATGTAAATGAAAATCTGTTACCACCAGTGTTTGAAAATTTCTTTGCTCATGGATATGTGAATGAAAATGAGCCTATTGGAACTACAGTGATGATTGTAAGAGCCAATGATCCAGAAGGAACAGGGGTTACATATTCCATAAAGGATGGCTCGGGTCTAGGCAGATTTACAATAGACCAAAACGGTAAGAACATCTTATAGTCTTCTTCAGTTAATTCATTTACAGTCATTGCCTTCTAATAGCAGTTATAATTTTGTTTTCATGACACATGGCTACTTGGTGGTGCCAATGTTTGCACCAGCTTTCAATTAAAACTAGGTAAAGAAGGGTTATTGGTTTTAAGGATTTGTTTCTTTAATAATTAAGAGGCGAAATGTTGAGATGCAGGCTTAAAACCGTACTTTCAAACTGAATAGTTTCAGCTGAGTAAAGCTTTAAATTAGGCAAACATTTGTCATCTAAATAGGCTGTGGTCGAAACTTAGCTCTCCTATTTAACTACATGTATCTACTTGTTGAAAACGGTGAACAAAACTTATTTGACAGATCTTATTACAAAAAGAGAAGTGTAATACTGTTAGAAGTTGAATGAACCTTTGCCCCTTCCATGGATAAACAAAATTCTCTTCACAAAAAAACATAAAAGTAGCAGTTGCCTTAATGTCTTGCGTTTGACATGAAATAATGTTTTGGCAGTCTTATCACGCCTTTTAATGGTTGTGTTAATGTTCAGTTATTATCATGTTATAATTGATTGTGGTCTATTGGCAGAGAAAGGCTTAACTTGTAAAACTGTCACAAACCCAAACCTGATCTGATTGACTAATCTAATGGTTGAACAAAACATTGACACAATTCCTCCCGCCCAAGCTCATTTACATTTTAAAAACCATTGCGACCTACGTCTAAACTTATGTTATACAAATCTTACTCTAAAGTGTTTTCATATGATCATTGTTTAGTACAGCTGATCATTGTTTAGTACAACCGCTGTTGAATTTTTTAAAATTGTAAACTTTTGAAAAATAGAGATTATTAGTGTATTCTGAATGACAAGAAAACACAGACATGCTCACCTCCTTGAACAGTGTAGGGACAATGTACATAGTGTTAGATTATTGAAGACAGTGTTTATCTTGTTGACATGTATATATATGTTTACCATGTTCGATGTCCCACAATAAGTCATAAATAGGGCTAGTTTATAGAGCTCGCTCTGTATAGCAGTTTGCAGGTGGTTTTCCCTTGCAAAGAATCTGTAAAATCATGCAGTTTGGAACTGACATGCAGTTTTTGTTTCCTCTCATTTGTGATGGAAAAAAGCCCTTTCTATTGTACAAGTAATGACCATAACCTTTGTTTAAGCCGTCAGATGACAATCACTTTTACTGCATGCAATCTGGATAACCTGTCAGTTAGTATCAATGAGACAGACAGCTTGTGTGTATAATACATGTAGCATATATAGGATACTCCAGTTTGTTGTTATGATTTTAAAATAAATTTATGTTTATTATGAAAGATGTATTTATATATAGGTCAATCATTTGGTCGTACAAATAACAAGACCAAGCCAAACTTTGCACAGAAGTATAAACCAAACTAAGGTTTAAAGATTTAAAGAGAATACAGAGGGTGTATTAACTGAATGGTTTTAGGGCACTGTGTAAATTGTATATATCAGCTGATCAGTAGAGTAGCGCACCTGTGTAGACTGTATGACACAAGTGTTTATATCACTTTAAAATGGCTGGGTTATTTGTCTTCTTTATCTGTTCATTCATTCATTTTGTCTTGTTGAGTTGATCTTGACACAAACCTCTCCTGTGAGTTTGGTGTGTGTGTGTTGGG
>ENA-OREC01000843-OREC01000843.1-marine-metagenome-genome-assembly--contig:-NODE-843-length-13819-cov-13.601514_pt1 | contig 13819 bp, 4 predicted proteins | sample MGYA00248626_ERZ508543 | MGnify/ENA primary metagenome ERZ508543 (study PRJEB26211, sample SAMN05518279) | marine metagenome | isolation source: Puget Sound, Washington, USA | host: Bankia setacea... | reverse complement strand
ATTGGAATATATTGGATATTCAGTTATGTTTGTTTATATGTATACATGTAAAACAGTTGACCTATTGTATACAGCATACTACACTGTGGTATATTGGAATGTATTGGATATTCAGTTATGTTTGTTTATATGTATACATGTAATACGTTCAGATATTCTACGTTGGTATAGATATTCTCCATGTAGGGGTATTTATGGTTTTATATTATAATACTATACAGACATCAGAACGAATACATTTTTAATGCTGATGTGTAGTTGTTTGAATTTCATAAATGTTAATTGTGTTTGTATGTGATCTCCATTTATTTGGTTATTCTGTATAGGAACATGTATATGTGTATATGAAGGTCTTCTCAATGTCGCAGTAAACATTTCCAATCCCAACCACGATAAAGTCACTAGGTCGAACAACAAATGGTATTTTCGGTCGGGTTACTTTGTTCATCTACCAACTATGCAGTATGTACCAATATTCCCCATGTGTTCTGTACAACAATGTAGAATGTACCAATATACAACAGTTACTCTTTATTCATACATCGTCCAGGACATTAATTGTTATATTATGTTACCTAATGTTGTCAGTTATTATGTTATGTGAAATGTTTGTAGGTCTAAACCATGCCGTCACTTTCACATACCTTAGACGTTAGTTGTTGCTCAAGAACCGAAATGTTGGTTTAGCATGATGTCTTACATGTTGTAAACAAGAGCTAGAATATAAAGTTCACCCAATAATAGTACCAGTACCGGACTTCACGCTATCTCAAAGAAACAAAACAGCTTGTCGAGCGGCGAAAATACTTTTAAAGATACAAACATGTAGGCAACTGAAATTTTAAATGAAATAAAGCTTGAGAATTTAAATAATTAGGTTTAAATAAACTGAGAAATCTTTTCACACTGATAGTCTGTAAGGTCAATGTGAAGTATGGTGCTTATTTACATACATCTACAACGAGGGTACGACATTACATTTAATGACATGTTTGACGTTTTATACAATGCTCCCTTGTGTCCTGGGTGTTCAGCATGCTATATTGGATGTGTAGTACATGTAGAAAAGAAAGTTGTTGAAGGAGAGCAATTGAATACTTCATACATTTCCCATTACTTCTAAGACACACTTATTCTTCACAATAAAGGGGCTTTTCGTTATTAAGGTATTCCTGATAGTCGACAAAATAGTGAGCAAAGGCAGGGAAACAAGCTCATTGGTCGGTAATCTCTTGGACAAGCAAGACTATGACCAACGTGACTTACATCTGTATAACTACATAGGTCAGCATGCATATCAATTTAGGAATATCAAAATGTTATAAATTGTATATTTGAATAAACAATGCTGTGAATTTTGATTAGGTAAGTATGAAACAGGTGGAAGTGAGAGGGGTGCACAACAATACACATCACGTGAGCTTTATGTCGAGGGTCGAATACAAGAGGGTTCTATCTGCTGCTGTATTCAATAACTCTTTAAGAACCCTTTTGTTTTACCCATCGATGCCAAGACGACACAAGAGTAGCTCAACCCTAGTGGTGTGTTTCAATATACACAAGAAATACAACTACTGTTGGCAGATTTTCATTTTCATTTTATTCCCCACATTTAATTAACAATTAAAATAACTTGTAAGAAAATAAAACACAAACTTTGTTAATAAATATTTTATTACAAAACTTATAAAAGCTAAGATAAAACTTCATCACAGCTTCGCCTATAGACAAGGGTGGTAAGCCAGACTGTTTTAAATGGAATTAAATAAATAGGTAGATACAACAGTATATGTCTCATCCCTTCAGATGTATACAATCAATCAATCAAACCCACTTATGTTTGTCCATAAAATACAAACTCATTGATCATCGCGTTCAACGATAACGTAAAACAAACGCTTGAAATCAACTGCTGTATAGATTTGGGCACGTTTGAAAACATCGAGTACGTAATTCTAACCATACGCTTACGCTGACAACGGCTACTATTGTGCTATTGTAATTGTATAAACTGTTTTATAGATATAGAAACAATGAACCAAGGTTTAAAGAGCCAAGATAGACAATTTAAAAAAAACAGCCACACACAATACAGACTTTGTTGGAAGTAAATTATTTGGTAGTGCGTTGGTGGTTACATCACAATACAAGCGACTGTTGGAATAATGTTCATGCTACGGTAAGATAGATTAAATACTTTCATTACTCTAAAAGCTGTTGTAGTTTACCGAGCTTCTCCATCCCAGAGACAGATAAAAGGAAGATACAGTAATAATGTTAGAGGTATATTGCATCTTCGATTCGGGCACCTTGCCAATTACATGTACTTAACAAAACGTGATTTTCTCTTAGCAGGCGTTATACAACAAGCATATCCAAATACATGTATACAAACAGCTGGCCTTAACGGTGGCATATAACATTACACACATGTACATAGAGAAACAGTTCACTTACAATACGCATTTAGTAACCGTAAAGCCTAAACAAGACGCTGATCACAACCTTTCGCTAGACAATAGTCGAACATCAAACTTGAAGATGAACGGCGAACTATTTACAGATACCCATCAATGCCAAGCGAGATTCTTTCATGTGGCAATCTAGTAAACAGACAACACTCCTCATCCGATGTATATCCCACGCAAACAAAATTACTCTCTCAGATTATCTAGGTAACTTACTCTTCACAGATGTTGATTAATGATAACCTGTGAGTAGTGATTTGCTAGTGATAGACGGAGTTTACCGATCGTGACCGAACATTACCGAACCTCTCCGAAAACACCAGAGTATACATTGAACACTGAGAAAGTCATTACTTATGTGTATGTTCATTCATTTAATAATCAAGTATATAATATGTATATAATCACCGCGTATCAACGTACATGTAGTTTCCTCTCATCCGGTAATTATCTAGAACGTCACGGAAATTACCGAACACCTGGACTGCACATGTTTTGGCAGGCCTCAATTCTGACCACGAGTGTTTACAGGTGCTAATTGGTACCTGCAGGTCAGTAATGAGTCTCTATCATAGTGTACATATTCATTAATAACAGAGCACAATACCCATACCGGCTGATTATGTGATAGTCTCGTCACATACATACAAGATAAATACAACAGGATTAGCTTGAATACAGGTAAATGCGAAAGTATTCTATCTGCTGGATCACTCAGTAACATTTACACCTCTATCACTTTCATTTCCCGGCCTGTTCCTATTCATTAACATCATTATTTACTTTTCGTTTGCAATACCTATCATTAAAACAAGCAGTACACGTTATTCTTTTATAAAACTGGACGTTTATTTGCTTCATGACTTTCTATCAGTCATGTTAGAGTTATGCTGTACTCGCTAAACACAACGTTGATGGTTAGTGAGACTAGGTAATCGTTTCACAATACATGTAGGAAAGTGTATGCCATTTTGTTCCACGTGTTATCAAAATCTAGATAGGTATACAGAGGTGTTTTTAAAAATTTCAAAACAAAAGGTACATTGAATTAAAAAAATCAACATTTACTGACTTATCTAACGCCACTAGTCACACAAACCTACTGTTGTTTTATCACTGGCTGTCTTACATGTAATCACTCGAAATTTAGTTTATGTTCGCTCATTTTTTAAGAACGAATTATGTTTAATAAAGACACTCTCGTTTGAGGCACACATACATCTTTCTTACCATGGACACTTCTGAAGGTTATAAATGTGCACCTGTTCAAGAATGTTGTACAGTCATTCACCACACACACACACACACACACATGCTTAAACAGTAAACTACTTGTTCTTGTATACCAAAGCGAAAACTAATGATATTTACAATGATGAGATGCAAAAAACAACAACAACCAAGCAGTTAAATGTATCTAAATGTTTAGCAACTTCATGCTTACAGTCGCATTGTGCTAATGAACTTATACGATAATGCGAACCAGTTTTACCATTTGCTAACATCTGACAATTTCAACTAGAACATTAAATATATCACCTTTAGGTACAAGCAGCAATAGACAGTTTAACACCTTTGGTTATCCTACTACGACTACATGACTAGAGTGTTCCATGTTTACACAAGAATGTTTATTTACTATCCTGAATGTACCAATGCATATTTACAAGCACAGACGTCACGAGATCAGTGCAACACACACATTAAAAGACAGTATGTCCTTTTTGTTAAACCCGAAAGACATTGTGGTAACTCTTTGTCATCCTGGCGCAAACTGGCGGTGTTATTTTAGCTCACTTCCTGTCCTAACCGGAAGTCGAAATTTCAAGCACTTTTTTCTTCAGAGACGTTTTCTTCAGACTCAGTGGTTTCTTCTTCTGGTTTCTGGAACGTAATATACTTCAGTTCCAGTTCTGCAACAGTGGGGATTTTCAATAGTTTGATGGGAACGTCGTTGTCTTGGCCCTGGTAGAGCATTTCACCCGGGAAGTCTACAAGACCATGTCGTCTGGCGCGTATTAATAATCCAACCATTTTGTCGTTTATCCTTTCATATGTTCGGAACATTTTCCCAAACGATACTTCATAAAGTCCAGTTTCTGGGTTCAAGGTACCAATACTCTTGATGGTTTCACAGCACTCCACAATGTTCCCAGCGATAAAGTCTTTGGCCTTTTTGCCGCGTTTGTCAGTAAGTGTCCCTTCAACAACCATACCGTATTTATTATCGGCTTTAGTGAGTCTAGTTCTTTTGTCAATGCCTTTCCATACAGCTTTAGCATTTTCCAACGTGTCTTTATACTTGTTTCGGTTATCACCCCAGAAGTCGCTGAACGGGTTGATCAAACGGTCCAATTGATGGTTCTCCACTCTCTGTTCCCAGAAAGACTTACATCTCCTCATACCCGCTTGATCCGTGGAACAATCGTGCACCAATGGTGGGGGTTCCGAGTGGTCCCTGGAAAAATCTCTTTTCGGCTGGCTAGGGGGATCAGTAACCTCGGTTTGATTTAAAGTCTCGTTTTCGTTCGTCATCTTTGATTTGTGCAGCGTTTGCGATACACTTGAACTAATAGTGGTAGAAGTTAATCCGTTTGGAAAGTTATAGCCTTGTCTTCTCGTTAAATCCAAAATGAACCTAGAATTATAAAGAGGGAAAAGCAATTTAATACAAAATGTACTTTAAGTTATAAGCGGAATATCATATAACCATCACAACCGAAACGAATAAAAAAACAACCATCATCAAGATTAGAGTAGATATGTGCTCTGTGAAAGTAGAACATTTATTTCAGTTAGATCACTTGTACATTCAATTACAAAAAAATGTGTTCAGTCTCTGCCTATATTTTATTGAGCAAACGTTATTTAGTTAATATAATGTTTGTATCTCAAATTTCAATAAACGTTATATTGCAAAGTTGTTAACAGTTTACGTATGCGATCATTTTCAATTCAATAATTCAAATTTGTAGTTTAATAAAGTAAACTTAATTAATACCTTTCAGCTTGTAAAAAATGTCCGTTGATATAAACACTTGTATAAATCACAATGTAGATTATCCGACTGACTATATACTCGTACAAATGAGAATTGTGTTCTGGAGAAATGTGTTTATAAGAAAACAGATAACACCTACCTATGTTATTTTCGATCCCTGGAATCTTCCATAGAACCAACTGATCTGTGTGTACATGCAAACGATTTCCAGAACACCTACCGAGCGTGCAAAGCGCGTGTTTTACCTGTAACCGTAAACTCTCGTCTGCACGCTGCATAGTGAGCCAGCCACACCAGTCGTGCAAACATAATTCACGTAGTATGGGCCGGGATAAGATGAAACGCGGTGAAGTTTGGTATCATCGGGAGTAAGGTTGTCAGCATATCGCATTGCTATTCCACACTGTGTGTTCTTTACGATGCCTACAAGTTACAACAGTTATTTACTCCACACTTCACTGTGTCGTGCACCACTATATATTGCTTTGTAAATATGAAACACAATTCCTGTGAAGATAAGTTTCTATGTGCTAAGGATGAAGATCGTATACACGTTAAAAGTAGGAGAGCGCCATAATATAACCTTCATCCTTAAATCACCTGGACCTTGTTTTCCAACCATAAACGCACCTCTAACAAATCAGCTAAATACAAAGTTTTAGAAGGGGTCGAATTTAGAACTCGCATACTGGCAAATATATAGCCAGGAAACAATTTAGCATGGATGGTACCATTTGTTAAAACACGCAAAATGTTTAGGATTCCAAACAAAACAATCAACAACAAATTATTGCTTTTATCAAGTCGCCTAGATTTCAATTTCTAAAGCATTAAATGTATATGATTAACCTAATTGTTAACTATAAACGCGTTATTGTCCAAATTTTCATTTTGTCTTTCCTTCACACGCACTAAAAGCTAGTACGCATGCCCGTTAGTACAGGACTTTCATGAATTCAGGAACCAACGTACAGAGACAGTCTAAATGACACATGTCTTATTAAATGGAATGATGACAGGCACACCATATACTAGTATAAACTCTAACAGCACATCTTATACAAAACTGGACTTCACTTATTAAAATATGGACGACAACGTTACCGGAACATTTCAGGAGATCGACGTTGTCTTATAAGCAGATAAACACGGGTACATGTATATCTTGATTTAAGTTCTCGATGGAACTCTTCCAGTTCTTGAATAAAGGTAACAAAACCACGTGATCTACCTGGAATAACTACAGTAAATAGATGATTCGAGGAGACAGGTCGTTTTGCAGCCGAAAAGTTTCCATAACAAAACTGGTAAACTCCGGTTTGCCCATCTGTTTGGAACTCCCAGACAAACAGCTTGAAACTAACATTTTGGATAACATGAACGCTTAGGTGCTGAAGCCGTCAATGACAATACATAAACTGGAAGGATGTATTTATTGACACAACGATACAGTTTAGAGACACGCCTTGGATACAGTCAGACAAGATATTTTGCTTTCTTTCGAAATCACCTCTTGACATTTTGACAACGGTTAATCGTAGACCGTGTTTGATTTCTTCGAACAGTCCCGGATTGGCGCCCCGAATACACCCAAATGATGGTTCGCGGAAAACTTGGTAACTTGCCAGAAGAAGTAGTTTTAATGGAGATTAACGAGCCATGTCATCAGTGCCTTAAAACAAGTTTATTCAAGATATAACAACTTATACAAATCATTCTTGTTTGTCTAATAGGAAACCGGCATATTCGGATGTAATCCACACGTCCAACTTGGTGACCATGCAGGTCCCGCGTTCACTAGTATGGGTATCAACTCAACTTAAAACTTTTGTTCACATGCTGAGGGTATCAACTCAACTTAAAACTTTTGTTCACATGCTGAGGGTATCAACTCAACTTAAAACTTGTGTACACATGCTGAGGGTATCAACTCAACTTAAAACCTTTGTTTGTCACAGGCTGTGTTGTACATTTCGTGTGTATACATGCGTGCATTTTTTGTAACGTGTGTTATAATAAAAGACAGGAGTCAGGTAATTGACGAGGATAGCTTTAAAAGCTACATGTTCTACACTTTTGCACACGTACTTAGCCTTCTGGTCGACTATACATCTAACCTGTCGTGATGGGATAATGTCACTAGATCACGTTATTTGCACATTCAAACGCTAAATGGTTGAACGCACGCACACGTCTCATAAAACAGTTATCTTAGCAAAAGTAACTTCAAACAGCGACATGGTAATGGACAAAATAACAGATCTACATTGTATTCCATATAGGGATACATGCAGGCTTACTTCCATGCATTTTAAGATTAATGCAAATTAATCATTAAATACTTGTACATTTTAGCAAAGTTCGTCAACATGAGTATCCCATGATATACAGAGATGCCACAATACAACTGTCATACTGAAAAAAGCATGTATAGTTACCGTAAACACAGCAAGTATACCAGCTGTTCTTCCTAGTTTCGGTTTGTCGTCAGTGTGTAATCTATCCGGCATACTACATTATTCGGTAATCTCCGCAGCTGTCCGGTCATGCACGGGCTTTATATTACGAACTCAACGGAAATTTCCGAATCAAGGAAGTCACACATCTAGTGCATAAATAAAATGTTACTTTGATTCGCAGCTACTACGCCACTAGCTTTACAAGGAAAGCGTGTTGTAAAAGTGAAAGTAGAATTTTCTAGATCATCCAGCATGTCTAACCCTGCAGAAGTAAGGAAACGTAGTAGTTTTGCTCTTTGTTATATAGTATTTAAGCCGTTTAGGTTACTTAACTTTACAGTACAGTAACATCCCCATATGTGTATATGTAATGTATCATAAAAGGCTTCTTGTTTTATTTTCTAATGTATGCCGGGTACATATACAAAACTTGTACATTACTACTATGACATAGACTCATGCGTTAACTATAGCCACTTTGCTAAGGTCTCAGCCATTCATGTGTGATAAGCTTATTCGGAGGATATAACGTGAGAAACTGTAACCAAGATGTCCTACCTCTCAACTAATCAATGCTCTAGTTGTGCTATGGCTTGATTCCTATTTTCCTAAATACTTGATTGTCTTTTAACATCAGCACAACATTTTAATCCAAAAATTTACATTTAACAGTGACACTGCTTAAACAATCCCTACCCATCCCTTAAACAACTTCCCTAAAAAATAAAAGGTTGCCAACAACTGCAATATATATCTCTTTCCCGATCCTAGGGCACTCATTAAAGGGACTGTGTCACAGCTAGGTGACCAACTAACGTAAACAAATATAAAAGATCGATTTTATGAAAATCACCGTAAAATGTGTATGTGGGACATTAGAATTTGACCACTGATATATAACATAACGTAAGAAATCCCGAAAGAATACCGTTTTTCGCTTTATTTTCTATCATAAAATTTTACCACGTTTGAACAGGGTAAGTCTAAATATATCATGTTTATTTTTAACGGAATCGTCACATGACATTGTGTAGTCTTCACGTTACATCCCGCGTGACCGTTCGCACATGCGCACTACAGAAATCGAAGTGAATTTGTGCGCCGTTATGGCTCCAGAAAAGACTGAACAATAAAAAGAGTACCGCTGATGCTCAAGCAAAACACTTTTGGGCGTCAGGTAGGTCAATAATATATGTGTGTGGAGATACTTTTATACTCTGCCATTTTAGTTAAATTTAAATTTACCGATCAAGTGATGGCAGTAATGTGCCCATATGACGAAATCCCCGGTATTTTTAAACAAGGAAACCCATCCTCCGGAGAGAGAGATGAAAAAGAAATCATTAAATCATACAAAGAATAACATTTAAAGGCAAAAGCAAACTTGTTTATATGTTGGGTCATCTGTGAGGCAGTCCCTTTATTGTTCACAGAGGTTTCAGCATACAGTTAACTCTTTTTCAGCTTCGTCTTGATGCTGAGGAACTACGCAAACTGTTGGCCTCTGCTGAACGACAGAAGGTGAAAGACATCTTATCTTTGTTGCTGCGTAAACTTGAGACAGAAATCACTCAACTGGAGGAAAAGTCGAAGCAGGAGGGAAGTACAACAGCAGCAGCTCCTAAACCAAAGTCAACCACACCACGGGTACCCACTGTGGATATTAAAACCTATGGTATTTAATTGTTACAGTGTACTTGTTTTAATTTACTGAATCTATGTCTGAACACAAGTTTTCCTTATTAGATGTAACACTAGTTAACTAGTCCTGCTCCAATGTAACGCAAAAACCCACTATTTGCATTAAGTCCATTAATTTGCTCAAATATCTTTTACGTGAAACTAACTATTGTCATTTAACTGAGAGAGAAGTATTTAGGAAAATATCATTTTATTTTTTATTATTTTCGTAACAAAGTGAGTGATGTAGAAATCAATTAAGAACTAAGGTGATTGCCCTCAAAGCTTTGTTCATGACAGCAACAGTAACATTGAATACATGTATGAGTTCACAGTTTACATTATTATCACTATTCATCTGTTCTGCTTTCAGCCTGGGACCAGTCGGAGAAGTTCACCAAGTTGTATGTACAAGTACCTGGTGTAGAAGCTGTGCCTAAAGAACAAATCAAATGCTCTTTTCATGACAGGTAAGCATGTGTTTGTTTTTTAAGTAAGGGACATTCACTTTTCAGACAATCAATGCCAGGGTAACATTTTACTATAAAAGCAAAACGTTTAAAGTTGCTTATGATTTTAAAACTTGAGTAAAATCTAAATCCCTTAATTAAACATAATAGAGCTCTAGTTTTCATTTACTTTGTTATTATTGTAATGTAAGAACATAATGAGCTGTTTAAGAGTTATTAAATCAAAATGATTGCGTAGTTGACTCACATTCTAGTTTAACATTTAAATTGACATGATATTTACTTAAGTCAATAATTGTTTGTTTTTATCAATTCTAGATCATTCAGCTTGAGATGTGAATCAGTGAATAATAAGAACTACACCTGTGAAGTTGCTAACCTTATGGAAGCTGTTGTACCTGAGGACTGCTTATTTAAGGTAAGTTAACTGTCAAGAAAGAGTGTATAAAACTGTTTACATATTTCCTACCATGTCTGTCATCTTTTCTGCCATCTTCTAAGCTTAACAATGAAACTCTGCTGCACCAAACACATTATCGTGAGCATATCGTTTCATAAAAGTTCATATTAGATAACAACTCATGTTAGATCTATATGTCACATTTGGCTGACTACAATCACCTGACTATTTTAAGACAACTCACTGGTACTAAGCTGTACTTATCCCACATGACTCAGAGAGCCATTCAAACCCCGAATATAGTGATACATCAAGTGAAAGAGTTTTAGAACATTCCACTCGTCCTATTGCCCTGATTTGGGATGCAAGACAAGTGGATATTTTGTTATCTGCTATGCCTTTTACTTACGAAATGAAATATTTTATTCTGCGATAAAACACGGATACCAATGTTTTATTTTGATGCTAACATGACAAGACAGATTGTACCTCATTAATCTGCCGCACTTTTTTAAGAAAGCTTATATTGACTGGATGTTGTTTGGTTTAGCGGAAGGTAAATTGAATAGCACGGACCTATACTGAAGCAAACTCCCAACGCAACACAGCTTTTGGCGTACAGTTTATCAAAAACTTTGATTGCGCTGAAAAAAATGTTATTGGTTCATGCACGGATGAGCAAGGGTCTTTTAGACAAAAACAGGAAATCATGTTGCATGTGGAATTGGTTGGTTTTATATGGTAACCATGTGTATCCATTGGTTATCAATAGACAGCGCAATCACAAAAATAATAATTAAGTCTTTAAAAATACCAAAATTTGATAGTGTAATATGCGGACAAGCAAATGGACTTTGGACGACAAGACGGTGTACCGTAGTTGGCATTTTTTTATCTCTACCATATCAAGATTGTTGGAGAAATGTCACAAACAATTTAAGATGATGAATGTGCATCTAATGCACTTGCGACATTACTTAAATAAACGTAGTAGGGCTTTCCCTGTATATAATTAACAGATATTGTACTGATATGAATTCAATACAATGTAGTCATTTTGCATAAAACAGCATGCGCAGACAACTAGCTCGAATAAATTGAATTAAATTGTAATGGTTAAAAATACGAAATCAGAATGATAAACAGGTGTCTGAAACTTATGAGTAAATAAAATACAGTTTGGGTGGTATATTCCTCGTTTAGCTGTCATAAATGCACACGTTGGTCACACTCGATACTGACTTTTCTAACATTTCATGAAATTGACTTTGCTACCAACGTGCCTTCAGTGCTATTTACCAGAACTATTTTTGGAAGTTGACTTGATACACATATGAATTGTTTAAAAAACAAATGAAATATTACACATTGTTCAGAGTGTTGCGTTGGGAGTTTGCTTCAGTATAGATCCGTGGTAACAGCCATATATTAGTGAATAAAACACGGCTAGTTTACTTCTTTGTGTATAGGAGAAAATCACGGGACCGTTTTAGATAAAACAAAATCAACCATACTATGTAACGAGCAGGACGAGTAAAGATTTGATTAATGTTCGTGCCCTGATTTTAAGTGCTATTGGATAAAGATGGAGATACAGCCCTTTTGCAGTCACCTCTTGAAACGACATGTAAACTGCAAACTGAGCAAAAGACAGCGTATGACATGTTCAGGTTGTTAAAGTTTCAAATAAAGTCTAAATAGTGTACCTATTACTCTTTCAGATTAAGACAGACACTGTGTTGGTTATGTTGAAGAAGAAGGAGACTGGTAAAACATGGCCATTTATTACACAGACAGAGAAGAGGATAAAAGACAAGCCTTCCAAACCACCGTAAGTACTGAAACAAAAAACAAGGGTGTTAATGTGGTCCTTGTATGGCACACCTGGGTACCAATAAGGTGTAGACTCATTGTATATCAAACAATTCTGGTCATATGCAAGCTGCTAATACAAGTTTATATTGCTATGTAATAGTCTATTTAATTCCACTTACATTGTTAAATAAAGTAAGGAATGACTGAACATTTTAAAACTAGCTATGTATATTCTTTTTGTTATTTTCATGGTCAAGCAAACAGGTAGTTTCATGAAAAATAGCATGTCAATTGAAAACAATCGGTATGATCGCTTTAAAATACAGTTTTGTAAATAAGATCACCCTGGAGACTGACAAATCATTGGTCTTAATAGCAAGGAGGTTTTTATAGTGAGACCAAAATAGATTGAAATGTGCTGTTTTGGGACCGAAAATGCGAGATCATAATATTAGCAGGTGAGTCCTTTTTGATTGAGTGGTCTTAATAACATAACTACTGTATCATGACTGAAAAATGATCAACATCATTATTTGTCAAAGGGTATGGTAAAAACAAGAACCATACATTACAGGTCTCAAATTTTCTACTTGTCCTGCATCCAAAATACGTTTAAAAGCTATTCGACAAGTGAAATTTAAGTGTCTTTTGTTTCTAGATGTACAATGGATGATGTTAGTCTCAATGTCAAAAACTATGTAATCGTTTGATTTCAGGGCGGTTGACAAAGATGCTGATCCCAATGATAGTATGATGTCCATGATGAAACAAATGTATGAAGATGGTGATGATGAGATGAAGCGTACCATTGCAAAGGCTTGGACCGAGTCGCGCGACAAACAGGGCGGGGAAGCTCCACCATTCTGATTGGACCAAATTAGAAATATAACCCATGATCAACATTCGTTTTCCTCATTTAAGCAGTGAACATTTGAACCATGCATTTGAGCCGGCCTTTTTTGTCACAGAAAGATTCCATTGTGAAATGTTTACCTAGTTACGTGATAGCGTAGGGTTCACTTTTGTATTTTATATGTGGGTACAAATTTCTTGCTAACCCCTTGTGAGGACATATCTGGAATTAGTGTTGAATTTGAAAGCAGCATTTTGTGTGTAGAGAAACAAATTTGGCATATCTCATTATCTCCCAAGTTTTAATTAATAAAGATGCAGATAGAAACCTTTGACATTCACCCCTCCATATGACGTAGATAATGCAGGTCTTTTTGTACTGTGTTATTAATGTAAAAGAATGAAAAATAATATAAAAATATTGAAATTATTATGTGTTCTTTTTTATAATTAAGACTTTGAAGCATGTGTTTGTAGATGGATATAATACAGGAATGCTTATGGTCAGATTAGTCATGCATACTTATGGTCAGGTAAGTCATGCATACTTATGGTCAGGTAAGTCATGCATACTAATGGTCAGGTTAGTCATGCATGCTTATGGTCAGGTTAGTCATGCATACTTATGGTCAGGTTAGTCATGCATACTCATGGTCAGGTTAGTCATGCATACT
>ENA-OREC01000842-OREC01000842.1-marine-metagenome-genome-assembly--contig:-NODE-842-length-13821-cov-12.153231_pt1 | contig 13821 bp, 10 predicted proteins | sample MGYA00248626_ERZ508543 | MGnify/ENA primary metagenome ERZ508543 (study PRJEB26211, sample SAMN05518279) | marine metagenome | isolation source: Puget Sound, Washington, USA | host: Bankia setacea... | reverse complement strand
GAACATGAAGCTGTGAAACTGTCCTAGAAATTCCACCGGAACATGAAGCTGTGAAACTGTCCTAGAAATTCCACCGGCACATGAAGCTGTGAAACTGTCCTAGAAATTCCAACGGCACATGAAGCTGTGAAACTGTCCTAGAAATTCCACCGGCACATGATTGTGGCACGCGTGGTGATATCTCCGCGATGCATTACACATAACTTTAGAGTTGTGCTCCTTGTTTTACTTCAAACTTATATACCCTGTAATATCGATTAGCATCTGCTTTTGGAAGTATGAATATAGAAGTTGTGATATTGAACTCTCACCTTTTAATCATTTCTATATTAGTTACAGTGTGATGTATTATGAACTGTGCTAGTATATAGGTGTCTCTTGTAATTCAATTGTGAGTGACAATGTACATGTTGATGTGATGTTTTAGTATACTTTGATTATAATTATGTTATTGCTGCAATGATGAGACGGTATTAAATGTTATATAAAAATACAACTGTACATTAGTGTGCCGTGGTGGATGCATACTATTTGTATATCAGATCACTTTACAAACAAAATCATAAAAAACATAATCGCGGGCTATGTACAGTCACAATTTGAAATTTCACCTTTGCATAGAAACGACAAAAAAGCGTGCCTCAGATTGGAAATACAATACCCATTTTAATCAACTGTACAATCTAAGTTACACTTGCTGATATTGTTGATGCTGTATTATCTGTACGAGGCTTCGATGCTTGGTTAACACATATTATAACGTGGATTAATGGTTCGTTCCTACTTACCGAACATTGCTCTGGCCCTCCCCAATCATCCATTCAAAACTCAAAACACATTAGCAAAAGAATGTATGAAGAGATAAACAGCGACTCTTCGTGTTTTTTGCTACTTTATATTTTTCGTGACCTTGACATTGGTTATCCACTGGTCAGCAAAAATGATAACATACCTGAACAACGTGTTTTTGTCTACTTTTAATCCACATTAAAGCAAATATTTCAGGAAAAAAATAGTTAATGCAATTTGTTTCACATGTTATAGCAAACTAGCTCAATAAGCAGTTTCTCTCGATATCAAGATTATTACTGTCGCGAATTGGAGAGAGAGTCAATTCATAGTGCATTAATAGACTCAGCAACTTGGATGAATAGGCAACAATCAAGGACGTAGTGTGTGTCATATAAAAGTACGCACACAAACCATCCATGCTGGTGGTGTCTCTTGGAATAAAGACAGTAAAGCATTTTAAAATCGATACTTGGTAACCAACAAACAAACAAACCGCACCAATATCAACGTTTGCACATACTATAAGAACTTTTTAAGCAAACATGCAGGTAAGTGCTGCGATTGGTTTAATATCCTGAATTTAAACAAAGTTCACCAAACAACTAAGTCATGTGCGCCGATTTCAAAAACAGTTCTGAGTGTCCGGCGGTTGAGAATTTGGACGCTGAAGAAAACGAACACCGAAAATATCAGATTCTCAAAATATTCTGGTTAAATATAAGTATGATTTAGAGTAAATATATCTAAACACTATTAATAGGTACAGAAACACAAAGGAAATATGAGCACACACACTTAAACTACAGAATTTTAAAGTTCTCGTTTTATACCATGTTACCAAAGTATGTCAGTTATTTTTGTTCACTTTACCTGGTATACTGGAATGTTGACGTTTGTCTTTCAGTGATTTAAGGGCGAGAGTCTCGTTTTTGATAGTTTGAACAAATTGTACGCACCGACCTTGAAAACTAAACACGACTGAAACAAGCTAATCCATTTTCGTACTTAAACAAGAAAACGATTATTGTCTCGACGTATAAAGGTTGTAAGCGTATAATTATTTTCAGTGCGTTTTGTGGTTTAAACTTTAATAGCAATCAACCTTTTCTGTTCTCCTCCTCGTAGCGTAGATGATATTTCCCGCATGTCCTTCCACTAAAATTCTCAAGAACTATACGGTGGATTAGATAATGTCCCTTTGTTTTTCGAGTGTCAACAGCCGATGTACCTTTTCGAGCTAGATTTACCCAAGCTTAATATAATCAAACTCAACAAAATTAGTAGAAACATACATACCTGAACTTAAAAAAACCCATTTGTACGCACACTACTTAGACACAATCAGCGTAAAGGCCAGTGTTGTTATTGTTGTTGATGTTGTTGTTGTTTTTGACTGCTGTCGTCTCCTCATAACGCGCATGCGCAGTAAAGCTCAAATCAGTTATGGAGTTTGTATATAAGGTTCAGCTACCGTGGCTTGTGACATTAACTTGGTGTCAAGCTTACGAACTGACTGGTACACTACGCTTTAAACTCCATTCACTTTACAACGATATACGATAAACTTACAGTTGTAGTATTGCCAATCGGCTATCGATACAATCCGAAAACATGGCTAGTTGTGTACTAAATGTGCTATTGGTGCTTCTGGTGGTGCTGCACACCGTGTGTGCTGTCAGCGTAGACTGTCCAAATATTAGACATACAGAAGTCAGCAAACACAGATTTAGAACGTGTATGAGGAATATAAGAGGAATTATTAACTTTATGTGCTCGTTCCAGTCAATGGATTTAGGTAAGCATTCTGTTCACGTTTGCGTCTTTGTTCATATTTTATTTCATAATGGCATTTGTCTTGTCTCCAATGACCTTTTCAATAATGAAATTCTACAGAGTATTGCAATCTCATTTTAATGTTTTTGTTTGTTTAAATTTAAATATATCGGATACCATTATTATCAATAACTTATTTATTAACAACACGTACTTGTACATCTTTGAGACCTAGAATTAAAATATCAACACTGAATCGGATCTCCTTGATAAAATTGTTTTAACTTTGAATAGTATTTAGCTCAATGTATCTACTTACGTTTACCACAGACTGTTCATATTACACTCGACTATGATGCAATCAAAAACTGGTTCGTTATTTAAACAGGCATATACCACAACACTGGCCTTGAAACGTAAAGGTACAAATCCATTAGAACTTTGATAAAGATGTCAGAGCTAATAACCGCACACTCGTAAATACTAAAACACCACCAGTCAAGTATTCATTGTTAATATATCAATGGACAGTGAGCGTACTAACTAGAATTCTCCAAATATTCAATACGTGTGGTATATGCTTATGAAACTCGGCCACCATTTCCCGGATACGTTCATTAACTTGTGGCTAAACCCTGCTAAACATGTGGCTAAATATCAAGGCAAGTTTACAGAGTTGGAGAATGCAATATGTAGGAAATCTTTGACTACTATATGATGACTTCAACTGTTCTTACCATCACTGAAAACATATATACAATTTACATCTCGAAGCGTAACCGAAATAACAACTGTACTTAAAAAACAAACACACATAAAAAACCCAACCAAACGTATTTATGCAGTAATGGCTGAATATAGCAACATAATATTAGTACATGTATGATGAAATTGTTCGACCGATATTAACTTGATTCGGGTTTTTCTCCTGTGAATTTGAAATATGTTAAATCTACCAGACTTAATAACCAATACTTGGAAGGCAGCAATGCATCATACCGCTGATGATAATTATTACCATAGTGTTTCCATAATTGTACAAAATAGATATGTAATTAGGTAGAATATATCTGTAATTTGGGTAGAATATATCTATAATTTGGGTATAAGAGTAATGTCAGCAGGGTTTATTTAGGAAAGGTGAATATAATGACAGCTTTGACACCAGTATAACAGTTTGCTTCCGCCACAATTAGAAGCACATCAAGATAACCATCGATGTTAGCCGTAGGGCTTCGAATCACTAGTTGAACACTCTGATCAACACTCCCCCCATCCATACACCATTTTCTTCTTTTTCTTCTGTTTCTCCTCTGTTTTATATATCCATATTTAAACACGAACTCTAGTACCTTTAGCTGCACCTGTGTCTAGTCAGAAAAGTTCGCCAACAATCGTTCATATTTTCATATTTAGCCGCTAAACAAAGAACAGCTAAACGTGTATAAGTGTATAGAGTTGGACAGATTGGTCATGATTTCGTAGAACGTCCAGGCGGTTGAAATATAATTACACCATAATGACAACACGCATCTATTTCGTTTTTATTTTATTTCTCGATTTCAAATTCCCCCCAAAATACTCTAAGCCGGCCGCCTATTGTTCATATACGTGATCACAAAGCAAACTTGTCTTAAACTATCTTCATTTATTACCGTTGCATTTATACAATTATCAAACAAAAACATATGCACACAGCGTCACAACAACATACTGTATCTTGTTTTGCTAATTTGCCTGTTGTTAAAACGCACCAGAGATCTTTTAAGTCTGTTTATGTCATGGTCAAACATTTCGTGTGCGTAGTCGAGCGTGTAATGCAAATTCCGAAGCCGATTTTGTTTTGGTTGTGATGTTGTTTATTTAAATTTATAATCAGATTCAAGAATTACCGCAAATGATGAAACTTAATATAGAAACGTATTTAGGAATCGTAAGTAGGGGGCTAATAATAACATGTTTCATTCATATTTTTCATCCAAGGTTGTGGACGCTTACATCTGTTTAACATACTATTTGTGAGCTACTCTTTAGATGAATGCGTTTGAACAGTTATCAGCATTCTCAACTTACTTTCTTTATTAGGAATCAGATTATTTTGAATTTTATGGGTTTGATCATCAGTTGAACAGTTGTGGTGTTTGTCTAGATGTACACACACCATATTTATCGACTGCACACACATTTATTTAGACATCATGCGTATCATTTAGATAGATATTCCATTCACTTCTAAGTTAATGTTTTGCGCAAGAGTTTCGTATAAGAAATAGAACGTTACACCACAATAACTCGGATAAAGGTATTAATTGTAAATGCAACGAAATAAATACAAATAATTACAAATAGTTTCGACTGGCGTAAGCAAATATTAAAGCGACTTAGTGCAAAGTTTAACAGTAAATAACATGTAGGAAATCTGTACGGATGCGTATTATTCACGTGAAGTTCACATGGGTTAAACGATAGAATAACATGCCGAACAACAAGTTATTAATTGTAAATAAAATTACAAGGTTCCGTCATAGTCTAAAACAACAAATAGAACATAACATTGCTGAACGATAAATCAAATTGTTATCGAGCCGCTTCAACGCGTATACAAAAGAAACGCCGAAAACAAGATAGTCACAAAATAAGTTGTTCAAGAAAATGTAGGCCGATAGCATTTATGTTAAAAGTAATCAATAGAAAAAGAAACCCACTCACAAACAATATAATTCATGCAACGGACGTATTGTTAGCTCCAACCTTGTTCCCGATTTATTTTAAAACAAACTAAGTAACGAAGGATTAATCTTGTACAAGGACACACTCTTCCCATGTCTGTTTGTTTCTTGTTCAGGAGCAATCTTATAGAAGCACGAGTCGTGTTCAGCAGCAATCTTATAGAAGCACGAGTCGTGTTCAGCAGCAATCTTATAGAAGCACGAGTCGTGTTCAGCAGCAAGGTCAATATAAGCCACCTTATTGTATATGAACTTAGATAACGCTGGTGGGCTTTTGCGATCCCGTGTGACCATAGTCAGTTCGACATTTAAACACCAAGTTTGTGTATAAACGGTATAGCGAACCACAATGTAAAACAATCACAAACCGCTTTTAACCGCAAACACAGAATAACAATGTTAATCTGCTTGTTATAATACATTTTCATTACAATAGCGTGATTACGAGGTTAATTCCTATTAAGCTATACTATTATACTATTAAATACTACTAACCTCATTTGTGGCCGGAGTGTGACGCGTGAGATTGTTGATTTATAGATATTGGTGCGTATTGGTGCGTATTGCGTACGTTTTCATCCCATATTTAAGGATGAACAAGTAATTGAAAACAAACAAAACAAAACAACCAAATAGCCATACATTTCGGTAACATGTTTATAAACAATCAGAATGTAACCTATCAAAATGCTTACACAATGAATAACAGATTAAGATAGAACTGTACATGTGTATATGAAAAATACACTAATAGCGCTACGACATACGTTGCACCATAACATAGACTAATAAGTGAAATGAATCTATCCGTTTGTCATTGACCTGTTTTATTCATGACCAATAAGTTGTACAAATACAACACACTATTATGAAAAAATGGTTTAAATGAGCGCCTCCAGCAGTGTTAGCTTCCTAAATAACAATAAACATGTGTATAGTTTGGTTTTGACCATGTGTACTTATTGCTTTCTTTTATCTCGTTTCAGGTGGACGAATGGATCGAGTGAGACGGGTTCTAACCAAATCTGAGGTTCAACACCACGTGTTTTGTGAATGCTGTACTCAGCGTTGCTCCCGACGCCGTCTTCTTGAGTTCTGCTGAAACCACTACCAAACATAGATCTGTGATAGACCGCAATCCACGCGTCAACAGTGCTACAGAATAGCAGACGACACAGAGCAAATCGCCTACGGCATCAACGGCCTGCTCACCCTAACGTTAGCGTTCCAAAAAATACTGCACAACGCGCAACTTGTGGTATTTGTGAGAGTCCCGCTATTTTACCCCACCCACCCGTGTTTGCATGTCGGCTGCTAGAACCAAAGCGTTGGTCATGTGTGTCCTGTACTGAGTGTTCAACTGATGTTAATGGGCGCTTCTAAACGTACTGATGTTAATGGGCGCTTCTAAACGTACTGTCTCCCTTTTGAAATCCAAACATAGAGACGCCATTGTTGTAGTAAAGTTGTTTGTAAATAGTACAACAGATCCTGTTAGTGGCATACACAGTGCTATCTAGTCATACCCATCTCTAATACTATTGTGCTAATATAAATAAACCGTGCAATGTTCGAAGTTTGCCATGACTAACATGATATTCTCCTATTTCTGAGAAGAAACCAAGTAGACAAAGAATAAATAAAATAGACGCTTTTCCAGCTATTTGATTTAACGTTCAACAACCAGCTTATTAAAGTGAACATGAAGAACACAAGCCTCTTGTTAAAAACAAATGAGTGAGTATTGTAAAATCATACAATTTTCAAAGATCATATATGTGCTTGTAAAATACAATGGTTACTATAAAGGGTATACTGTAATTGTATGTACATACATAGCTGATTGTCTTTGAATGTGCTTAATTTGCTTTGCTGTACACAAACTGCGTCTCTAAAATGTTCTAATAATGATATAAAGGTGATTAAAGTATTAAAACATGATAATTCTACACATTGTTTGTGATTTTGTTTTGTATGGTTTTGTCCAGAGATGAGAACAAACATGAAAACCAAAACACACATACACACTAGTACACTCGGTTGTCTCCCCTTACAATTCAATATACACTATATGTTGTTTCTTAAGTTCTGGGCGAAAATCGTCAGTTTCACCGATTTTGATGAAAGTTGGTAGAAATACTATTTAATGTATGCGCTATCGGTATCCAGGTTGTATTTGATAAAATCATAAAAATGGCGACGTCACAGCGCCACCAAGCGAGCGGGCTGAAAATCATCAGCGCGGACACTAAAATTCATTGGAATCGCTAGAATTTTGAATTTAAAAACAACAATTTGATCACAAAAGAAAACGCTATTGAAATATATTCGAATTGTGTACACGCCCTGAAAATAAAATGATCCTTTGTGACAAACACGTTCATGGATGACAAAGGAAACGTTTTAGATTAATATTATCTAAAGGCCGCAAAGAACAACGAAAACGGGAAACTATAAGTCCGTTGTACAAGTGTTGTAGTATATGTTGAAGATTTGTCAAGTTCTTCATAATATCGCTAAGTTAAATATGTTATATGTATTGGTACAGTTCTTCCATTTTATTGGTACATTGTAACACTATTCAGCAACACATTTAGGAATTGCCCATAGACGTCGTATATCACGAGATGTGCGCTCTCCTAGCTAAGTTACAACATGTATACCAAGTAAAAGGACAGGCTACAGTATGGTGATTATTTTCAAAGACCAATACGTTCAAAAAGTCTTCCTATTGTATATTAGCGATGTACTACAAGTGCTGCGAATCTCTGAACTATGTGGTAAAAGATGTAAAATGCTTACTGGGAATGCAATTCTCTCGGTTTCCTGTCCAAAAAAAAAGAATCAAGCCTTGGTTTCACAATATGAAAGGCTATCGAGAAAAAGACCAACTCGTAGATGCTCACAATGACCAAACATTAGTTTGTTGTCAGGGGAAGCAACTTGTCCATTACCTATCATCCAAAGTACTTGTCCACGAGGTTGTTTATACACGTACAGATATAGGCCATGTTAATAAAAGTGCGTCACGTTAACTGTCATTTCCTTCGAAAACAAGTCCAGAGTATTGATATGATATGCTCATAACTTGACCCTCATCTCCTCAGATCGACACTTGGTCGATAACGCGAGCACTTCATTTGCATATGTACACGTAATTTGCATACAAATACACACGAGTGTAACTGAGCCGTACTGTTAGTAACCCTGACACGACAAGAGTGTTTACAAATCTGCGGCGATGTCCAGCATGTGGCTGCGTGCCAAAGTAGTCTTTGTTCTCGTAAATGTTATACAAGCAGGTTTAATTGAATGTCTCTGTATAGAAACACAATACAGTTTCGGCCAGTAAATCTCCCACAATGATGCCCAGTGAAACAGTGTGAGTTAATCAAAATCTAAATACAGTGTACATAGTGTTGAAATAGATGTTTCCCATACGGTTACACGTTGAGTAGAATCGAGTTAGTAATTATAGTGTTATGTGTTCGCCGAACATACGAATACATTAATTGTAATGCTCAATTCTTGTACAAATAGTCCAGGGTGTTGGTAAAACCTTTTTATAGAGCAAACACCATGAGAAGCAATTAATCAGGTCATACTTTGCACTATTTAACGTCTAAACAGGCGAGAAATATGTTGAGTTGGTTCATGTAGCATGTCGAGAATTATCCAGATAACTATTGCATCTGATCGTAAAATACTGTTATCACATGAACAAATGACAAACTGTAACACCATTGCGTGACTATGATGGTATCAGTGTGGACTGCAGAAACAATGGTTAGAATAAACAGCATGTAGAAGAAGCATCGGCAGGCAAATATGGCAACATGTGATTAAACCGTTCACGCAACATTGACACCCGTTTGTTCCGACTGATCTAGAGAGTACATTTTTAATAAATAAATACGAATAACGCTCAATGTATCTCTATGAATCGAATTTCTGAAAAAGCTGTTGGCAATGTACATTTCTTTATTTAGGAGAGAGAACATATATTACAATCGGTGAGCATTTGATCAAAGTCTTTACGGTACTTTTCAACGATGACACAGTCAAAGTCATATCACACATATCTGGCGCTCTTGGTACTGTCGCATACGTGTATACACTTGTTAATTTTGTGTTTACACCCCACCCCCTCTCTGCAAAACTCCGTCGAGAATAGTAGCGTGTACTCATTTTATTATCGCTATATGAGAGTCATACGGGCCAACGTGTTTACTCGCCTACAGGTCACATTCTGGGAAATGGTTGGTTTAAATAGTTATAGAAATCAAGAACACAGTCAGATGTTCTATGGGTAGCAGTAAATGACATTTAAACTGGGCGAGCAGTGGAAAGAATAAATATATCACACACACATATATACGCATTGCTGATATAACGAAGCAAGTTCCAAGAAATGACGTGAACACTGGGTGTGAGCAACTGTCAAAGGGTGAGTAATATCTCTGACTAGTAAAGGGTTTAGTTGGCAACAATGAAATCACGTTGAATTAGTCCTGGAGCTACGGAAACAATCAAAGTTGGGTGGAGTTGTTGAGAAGGTGGTAAAGAAAAGCAACACATGAAACGTTTCTGTGAAATACCGAAACCAGAGATCAACTTAAGTTCGAATATGTGGTGACCTAGCAACCTGTCAACGACCGCATTCTATAATCACATTCTAAAAAAGTGTTTCAGTAAACACAAATGTTTATTTCTTGAAAATGTCTATAATTATAAACTCGAATATGATATCAACAGTGTACATGTACATAGTTTTAAAGTATCAGTCTTATAGTGCATTGTGATAAAGATGTATAACTGTTATGACCGGCATTACACACACATGGCTAGTATTTGGTGACAACGTGTGAGGGAACCAGTCTAGTAGAACTAAGACAATCGTATATATTGCTTCGAATGGTTTCTTTAGATGGCTTGCAAATATTCTCCTTATTTCTTGAGTAGATTTTCGTTTGGATATATTAACATCGGCAACATGTACTTGATATAGATGATGCCAAGTCCTAATGAACTATAAGGTTTAACATTCGTTTCATTTTAAATGTCAATATTATATCGAAAGTAGCAGTAAACTAAGATATCAAAAACAGTATTCGATCAATGATAGTGTTGTTTGATGAATTTCTAAAAAAACGTACAGTTACGTATGGTCTTAAAGTTGTGAAAACATTTGTGAAAACATTTGAGCAGAAATCATTGTATAGTTACACATCGGAACACGACAATACAAGTACGTATAAAGTTGTGTCAGAAGGCCATTTGAGTACACTTGTCAGTAAAAAGTTGATTTTACCTTGTTGGTAAAGTTTGTAAACATGTCATTTAGGTATTGTAAAAATGAAATAGCTCATAATTCATGGCCTTTGAGCAACACACAAAGCACTTTACTGTCAAACATGGTACACCAGAGCATTACTACCACTACATAATACTATATAACTGTCCCATTGAGACGGTACAATAGCGAAAAAATGCAAACTCACGGTTACGTTAATACCTTACTATTGTAGAGGCAAAGGTGTGACTTCCCAATGTCGTTGTGTGATGTGGTATGCGTTTAACGTCGTTGATTTGTTCAATGACCTAGCTTTTTTGAGAGATTTATTGTTTTTGTTTTATGAATGAACGAACGACCGACCGACTAAAACGTCCCAACATATTTGGATAAACAAACGGTTTTCTGTTAAATTTATATGCAAAACCGATTGAGATGGCCTGGAACATGTAGAAGACGTGGGGTTTCAGACAGGTTAGCATCTCTGTCCTACTGCCGCTGTACACTTTAATTCATTTATTTTTATATTTCTTTATATATTTTTTATATTTCATTTTATTTTATTTGTTTATTTTATGATGTTTTATTATTTTTTTCTGGGAGGGGCACGTTATTTACGTACTATATTTTAATCGCTTATCTAAGGCGTTTTTACAGGTTAAAGGTAACGTTTGTTTTTCCTTCATTAACCTCAATACCTACACATGGAGTTCTCAAACACATGTTTACAGTAACACCAAAGATTGATACATACATTAGACAAACTCAATATCATTTCAACACACGGGGTGCGACATTATTTGTAAACAAACCATTGTGTTGTTGCGGTGAATCTGTGTATGTTTATAACTTAAATGAATATCTCTATGACAGGGAATGTTTTGAAGTGAAATACTTGTTTACGTTTGAATGTTCATTGTCGATAAACAAAAAACAAGTTTGCCATCGTCAGTTCCACTAAAATAATCACACGGTTACACCTGTACTTTTGTATATAGATGACATTTTTGTGGTTCTAACAATATCACTTCACACTAATAACTAGCGTTGAATTACGGTTAAATGTTGCTTACCCATCAATGGATCTATTAAAATACCCATGGAACGATGGTTACAAGAAAACAAAGTGTTGACGATTGCACTACAGCAGTTTACATGCTAAACAGCGCAGTTCCTTTTTTCTCAATTGAAATGGTTTTCGCGAGTAGAGTCTTGGATTACAGAATATCTCAGATGTCACTAAAATCATTAACAGTTCATTAGAGCCTGCATTTTAATCGTTTAACTGTTAAATGACTCGTATTTTGTTATGTTATTTCCGCGTAATTAGAGCTCTAACTGTGAGCATGTGTTTTTTCCCTCTCCTTCGGGTACACAGGGTCGTTTACAAGAGGTAACCCATAGCAAGTCCGGGTGACATAATAACGGTGAAGATTATTTGCAAGTTTCGATAACTACAAGAATGCCGCTCGGTGAATTAGATATATACAAATTAATGAACCGAAAGTATATTTCAGTGTCCAGTATATGTTGACAATCACCGGAAGCACTGAATTCCAAGTACGGTGATGTATGACCTTCAAGCCCACGGTATTTGATAGTGCTGGGGTTTTATGAGTTCTTGAAAAAAAAAAACCTTCATACTATACGTAGAAAAGAAGAGAAAATAGAAAAGAATGGTGAATGGAATGTGAACCCGTTTATGTGTACTACCATTACTAGTAGTGTGGCATTCCAATGCAGTGTTTGACCAGAAGTGGTTCAATAACCAGTCACATTAATGTGTGTAACTCGTTGTATATTGCCTCATCTTGATGCAATTCTTTACACGGAGGACATAACTTGTTTCATCAGAAAGATAGTCACTTCATTTCTGTTCAGAGTAAAAAGCCACATGAAGAAAATAGGTATAGAAAAAATGCTCTTTGTCCGTATAGAAATTGAACCAGATTACTCACTGCAGACAACTACGTCACACTGAAGCTCACATTCAAAGAATGACACAACTAGAAGAAAAAGAAGACAAACCAACTTATTTCGTTCAAAGAAAACAAAAACGTTCAATGCACCAAAGTGACAAACCTGCGTCAGAATAAAGTAAACTATCAGAGAAGCAGAGTACACGTTATGTAAACCTTTAGACACAACCACAGTGGACAAGACAATTATTTACTTGGGGGCTTTTGTTTTGACGATATTTAACGAGGGGGAGGGGGGGGGGCTTATCTTCCATAAGTTCTAACGCTAAAATCCGTTCCTGGAAGCAACCAGTAAAAAGTAATGAGGGTATAGTTTCTTGCTCAAGAAAACAACGGGCGCCTATGAAGGGATGTACGCCGATCAAACACCCATCGTAGTTCTTTACTTGAGCCACGGTCTTAACTTGTTTATGCTTAGTTGAGTCTGTATAATATATTTTACTTAATCTAAGCTTACGTATTGGTCTTGTAGAAACATGTGTCCAGCTTTTAGGGTTTCGTCTTGTGTCGTCTGTAGTCGGTATTTACTGCATATTATTCTGTATTTGTCACACGGGTGATATATGGGTAAGCACTGCGACCAACGTCTTAAGTCCTGTGTGCACTGTTTTGTCTTGGGTATTACATCTGGTACACAGTAAGTAAATTATCGTCGAGTACACACGTTGCATATTATAAAAACTAGAAATAAAGTCTTTATCATTATTATTATTAATTATTATTATTATTATTATCATTATCATTATCGTTATCATTATCATTATCATTATCATTATCATTATCATTATCATTATCATTATCATTATCATTATCATTATCATTATCTTTATCATTATCATTATCATTATTAATATTCGGTATGTACTAAACGGTATTTATTTACGATCTAAATGATAAATTTGAAAAAGGTTTATTTTTTCATGACAAACATAAGATGGATGTACCTTTAAGAGAGATACAACAATAAAACAGCATGTACACATAGGCCATTTTGCTTTATCATGTCAAAAGCAAATACCTTTTCCTTTTCAAAGCATGCATGATTGTATGTATGCATGAATTATAAATTGTCTTGTATTGATGTTTAATTTATTTCATATTTTGTTTTGGTAAAAACGGGTCCCTACATTTTATTGTATGAGCTGCAATTTGTTATACACATACATTGACATCCGTTATCTACTGGTATCGAGATATACTCACGTATTCACTTTAGCGGTAGTATGCTCTACTGGTATCGAGATATAAACACTGT
>ENA-OREC01000841-OREC01000841.1-marine-metagenome-genome-assembly--contig:-NODE-841-length-13824-cov-10.676075_pt1 | contig 13824 bp, 12 predicted proteins | sample MGYA00248626_ERZ508543 | MGnify/ENA primary metagenome ERZ508543 (study PRJEB26211, sample SAMN05518279) | marine metagenome | isolation source: Puget Sound, Washington, USA | host: Bankia setacea... | reverse complement strand
TACAGTCAACTTAGTGAAACCCGTAATACAGTCAACTTAGTGAAACCCGTAATACAGTCAACTTAGTGAAACCCGTAATACAGTCAACTTAGTGAAACCCGTAATACAGTCAACTTAGTGAAAACCGTAATACAGTCAACTTAGTGAAACCCGTAATACAGTCAACATTTCAACATTATAATAGTTCTATCATACATCATCATTGAGCATGAAACTTATGGTATCCTATGCTAGAACCTATGATTTTATTCAAGGTTAGCGTTTTCATTATCAAGTGTATTACTTGATTCTGGTATATATAGACGCTTATCACACATGTACCCAGACAAACGCGTATTAACGAAGTTGTCTTAAGTTGGAGGGGCTTCTTTGATTCCTTACGTTAACTCTTGTATGTATATGATACATGCATATTTGATTCCTATTATATCTGTTTTCTGCATCTAACTGATGACCGGTATATGTCCTATATCACACGCATGTAGAATCTAACACCGTGTGATATGTTCATTTATTAATTACCTGTCAATGCATTATCTGCAGGCTCATTATTAAACCCCTTAATTAACATTCCAGACAGACCTTTACACAATTTGCGGAATCCCCTAACACCTCAATGGTCAAAGGGTATCCCGGCTAGCGGTGCCCTTTGGAATCCCTTTTCCTCACCAATTTGCTAGCCCTTTTCCGTTAACCTTTCCATAAAGACACTAGACAGAACCATTCCGATTATTTACACGTGGATATTAATCAATCACAAGCTATCAAAAAGTTTCGCAAGTTTCTGTTCTCGTATTTTGAACGTAAGGAATCTCATCTCGCATACTTGGTAATAACACTGCAATATCGGAAAATCGCAAAGTTGCTATATCGCAAGGTCACACTGACACGGTAAAGGGGAAATAACTCCGATTTAATTTTCCAATGATTAATTGTCGATTTCAGATATATCGGCGCTTTGTAGTCATTACTTGAATGTACTATCACTTCTATGTAGTTTATTTGGGTTTAAACTTAAACTTCTTAGCGTTAAAATAAAATCACACAAAAGCGAAAAAATGTATAAATGAAACCAAAATCCATGAGGAAATCTAGATTGTATCCTACTGATGCATAATACAGATGCTAGGTATGTTAAGGCGTGGCAGTCCGCTTTTAGCATACACGTCCAAAAATCTACATATAAATAACTTCTGTTTCATGTTTTATCCCCACTTAGATTGGCATTTTTAAGTATCGAACGCGTTTAGAATCCGGATCCGTACATTATACATGTCTATTTCTGTTGGGCTAGGGTTAGGGTTAGGATTGGCCTCACATGGACACTGTTAGACCGCCTATGATTAAAGCAACGTACTCAATTAATATTTCGATATGACCAACTTTTCGAGACATTTAATTTCTCATTGTATGGTGTATTTTTCCCTATTCACTATGACGACTACCCCATACATGAGACCAGCGTTGCCGCGGAACGAATCATGATGTCACGAGCCCCAATATGCCACCGGAAGTATATACACGTGTACACTGTATATATGCGGCCTAAAACGCATGCACGTCGATTGCCATGAAACAGCCGTTGTATATACATGTACATATATCTGATGCGGCGGATGTGGTACTGTCAGTATTTCTCTCTCTTCGATACGTGCAAACTGGTACAAACCCCGACATACTTGTATACATGCGGATGTCGTTGACTCTAACGCAAATGCATATTTTGAACTATTTCCCCTCAAAAAAATTGTAAAACTGATAGTTCCGCTCTCGTCAACGTGGCCTTAGAAAATGTATACAATAACCTTGAAACTTTGTAACCAACCCGAAAGTTAGTTTTTTCTTTCCATATTTACCCGTAGACCATTTTGCTGCCGGTTCATAATACGGGCTTCTGTCTAATAAAAGAACATGCACCAAAATATCTATACATGTAGTTACGTGACAATCGGAACCACGAGTTAAACTATTTGCAGAAAAACGAGAAAAAAGTGTGCATCTCCACGAGACCACTAGTCTGTCCATTTTGTGGTTAATTTGTGTGTATTTTTTCTTTCCAAAAATGCAAGGCACCTCAAAGGGATTTTCAAATGTGTCGTCTCGGGTAGCAAAAACTGTAATTCTCACAAAACGGTGATAATTTTAAACACCGTTTAACAATTCAACAAAAGAAAATAAGGTTCCGCATTTTGTGGTCATTGTTCCCGCTGTGTAACTCTTCAACAGGGCCGGATGTGGCGAATACTCAAAACCGCAGTATTCACAACGAGGTATAACTATTTACCGAAATTAACCGCAAGTTAACAAAAATGACCATGTCCAACAGCAACTTTCCACGAATTACCGAAACTGACCGTCATCGACCGCAACTTGTGCTTACTGGTCAAACTGGCTTTACTTTGGTAGATTGAACTGTTCGTGTTGCACTGATTACTGTATTACGTAGGGAGTGTTTAGCTCGACGGTGTTAGTTTAAACATCTACAATATTTATTCAGGTTGGAGTAAAGAATCTAATGAAAGTGCTTGGACATCTGCATGTACTAGAATACACTACGTTCCTGGCACAATACATATCCAATAACAAATTTAATGATATCTTGCTTTTGCTTTGACTTTGATTCCTTAATATTATTTCAGTTCAATTACTTGACAGTCGAGCACCGGACACCGCGTATTCTCTTATTCCGTTGTAATGATAATAACCGACGTAAGAGAACGATGCCTTGGCGGATGATATCTCTCTCTATATATATACAGTAAGTAGTAACTAACTTCAACCCGTGGTGTCCTTCTTGTCATGCTTTGTTTGCCATTGCTTAGAACATCGCTGTTTGGTTGGGTTTTATGTTGATGAAAACACATTTTTGTGGCGATTATTTTACGGCCGTATATATTTGCCTTTGACATCTTTTTCCGCTTGTTCAGCAATAAATAACACCTTTGGAGGACTAACTTTGTCATAAATGTTTGAACGTTGGCGGTATTGTTGTTGTGATGAATTCCTTCGATTTAAACACTTGTAGAATAAAACTCTTGCTTGATGTTACATGTTTATAGACAGAAAAAGAAACCAGAATTCTCAGTGGTGTCATGATAACCTGTGTACAAAGCGCATGCGCAATGGTACAGCCCCTCAGCGTTCGTCTAGTTTTATATTTCAACACGTCATTTTCATTGTGCACGTGTCATCCGATTTAGAATTTAGATTTGTTTCTTCATCGTGTCTTTCTTCTCTGAAACATGTCTAACTCGTTATTCAACAAAAGTCAACACCATCCCTTACATTCCGAACCCAGTTTGTTTAATTCGCAAAAAAGTGAGGATGGAAAGAGAAGTCAATTGGTTCTGGCAAATGGTCACACATGTCGCACTAAGCCAAACGTACGACCGTATTCCATGATTCAAACTAATGCAGCTGCATCTTGTATCACCAGGGATTAATTCAAGCCTCTTTCATAGACCCATATTTTCTTAGAAATCTCTTCATATGTGTGCAGTAAGGCATTAGTCGGTTTCACTTTCCATTTTCTATTTACCATATAAACGCCATCATATTTAAATGCTCTAGTTGTCAACTTGAATTTAAGCCCAGTGTTGTCTTTAAAAGCTACCATTCACCGTTATCTTTAACCAAGGTGACCTAGTAATTGCGTTCCCATCTTTATTCGGTAACAATTACTTCCGGTCTCTTAATCATTCACTATGTCCATCCTTATTTTTTCCAACGGGTCTCGCGCCTTCTGGCACATTAGGAAACCAACGCAAAACAAGTTTACCAAACGCCCCAAAGAAACACAGATTCGAAATGATCAGAAGCGGGTTACCATACTTTTGCATCGAGCTTGGAGAAAAGAATTCGTGGTATTTCTATTATTTCGGACCACCTAGCACAGTGGGCAGTTAACTTGACCACAACTGACTACTGCTGACCACAACTATGATGTTCCATAGTGTACTGTGTCAAATAGAGTACCAGCAATTGCAGTAGTTTGGTGTCTTTGTATGTAAATATTGACGGATAATTAACCATGGGTAAAAACTGGGCGCCAGAGAAAAATATCAGTAATGAGGGAAAAATTGTACTAAATCGGTATACGTTTGTGTACTCGTTTCTGATTGGTGTATATGTGACCCTCCATGCATGGCTTATGCACGTTTTGTGGTAACTGGTGTTGAAACGTGTTGCTGCTGTTGTCGTTGCTGTCATGTTTGTGTTGTGTTGATGTTGTCGACATTTGTTGTTGTAAGAATTGCTGTTGTTGTTGATATTAGTGTTGTTGTTGTGATCGTCGTTGTTGTTGCTGCTGCTACTGCTGCTGCTTCTGTTGCAGTCATTGTCGTTGTTGTCACTACTGCTGTCATGACTGTTTTTGTCGAATAATGATGCTGTTGTCAAAGGTTGTGGTGGTGGAAATAAACTCAGGCGGACAGCTGATAGACACATTTGTTGTTGGTTGGTTGGATCTCTGCTTAATGTGTTATTTAGATGATGCTTTTGCTGCTGCTACTTTTGTAACTGATATTTTCATTGAAACAAATTAGTTTCACATGAGCATGACATTCGATATGGGTGTCATCCTTGCATGAATTTTCACTTTCAGTTTCGATCACGTGACCTCAAATATGTTGGTTAAAGAGATAAAACACATATACACATGTACAAATAGTATGATATTTAGCTGATCCGTCATTTGGCGCTCCTTTATGTTGTTATCGTTAAAGCTACATAAGTGCAAGCATGCGACATTTTAAATCGAACAAGGATAAGCATTAGACCTTGTACAATATAACTATCACGTCTAATCTGATCTGTGAAGGGTATAAATGACTAGTTTTGGCTTTTACTCATAGCTATTAATGCAAGGTTTTAAATGTAGTTCAAATATTCAATACGCGAAAGAAAGAAAACCGCAGAATTGTTAAGGTGAAAGCGAAATTAGCCCCTCGCCTACGCACTGTAACATAGTTTGTTATTTTAGATCCGACAGGAAAACGTTGCTATGCATATTTCATGGGTGTAGGAGTATGGGTAACTGAACATAAGACCCCAAAATGAGGTGCCATCCTATACTGGTTCACAATTTTTCACTGTCTCGTATTCTTACCTATTTTTATACAAGTCATGTTTGGTTCGCTGAATTGTGTGTGGGTTGAAGCAATGTTTAATATGTTCCTTAACCAACCAGTTCTGAATAAAAAGCGTATACTGCGTGTTCTGGAGGCGTTGCATGTTCAAGGGAAACGGCGGGGATCTTGTTGAGGTTCGAACTCAAGGACACCAAATAGAAAACTGACGGACTAGATATTGAACCAGTTATTCGTTTATACATACAGTGCAAACAGTAAGGCGCTGCACATGTTTTATGATTGTCTTGGAATAAGTCTAAAAGGTTCATGCCACTATCTATTAGCATTTTGTTCTAGAAATAGTTTTCTTTCCTATCAACTGTCATTGAACTAGTCTTAATATAATCCAAACATGATTTTATATCTAGAATCTAATCGCAACTGTATTGTAATTTTCCCAACAGACGGAGAAACAACCTAAATTAGATAATCTTACATTTTAACTGTAAAACGGCAGCCAATGGATTTTTGTACGAGGAATTACTTACTTTCCTTTTTTGTCAAATTTACCATTTTTTTAATAAAACAACGTAATGAACATAAATTGTAATGAATGTTTGCCATATCAAGTATTTAAAATATCCACAAAATCCAGGAATGGTTAAAACTTTAAGATATTGCCATGGGTGTATGCGCATCAGGTAATGCATTAGGTTTGCTCCATTGGTGGCTTATATCGGACGTGTTGGAGTGTTTAAACACTGCACAAAAATCGTCGCGAGTTTTTCTATTGGTTTAAAAGATGAATCGACCTCACGTCAGACTCATTCAAGTTCTTGATTCATGACATATAACTAACGTGCATGTAGATCAGGTGAACAACGTATAATGCTGTCGTGTCTGAGTTTGGAAGATGTATCAGAGAGAAACATCATATAATGCGTTGAAATTAAATAGTTTCTTAAATCAAGAACATGATAAAAATGTTGAAAATGCACATGCACACGTATTACGAAATATGAAGTTAGATCGTCCAATGATTTCACCTCAAACCAGCGTGTTTCCGGTTTCAGTCGCCGTATTGCTGTTGGGGTTATTGTATAGTTACACTGCAGTTTATCAGTTTATCAACGCAACCTTTACATGAGTTCTGACCGGAAATGCCGCATCCATGTGTTAGTTTCTGTTTTGGCTTACTTCTGAGAACTTTCACTAAAGGTATACAATCCGAACAGCGAGCCACCCACGCCGTGTATAGAAGTATGTGTTGAATAGAATACTATACACACTGATTATCAACAAAACAAAATATCAATTGGATCAAGGAGGGATATGCGTTTTCTTGTATCCAATGTTCTTCTGATTTGAAAAGGTCATCGATCACGTCTGCGTTTGTGTTACATATATTTTGAACTTTATTTTTTCAATTGTCCGAGTGGCTATGAGCATAATTGCAAACTTTGTTTGTGTCTTGAATGTGTCCATCGATGAAGGTTTATTTTCACGAAATCTTCCCATACGTTGTATACAACTCAAAATAAAATAAATAAATTGCCAGTCAGCATTAACAAATACACAACGTTATGAGTTATAAGTGGTAACTCTAAAGATTGCGGTGTTTTTTTTTACTTCTTTACTTTCTTTAATCTCTATGTTCTGGTTGACTTTGCGGTTTTCAACAATGACAGTAGGTTAGAAACTAGCACATGTACACACGTGTGGGATTTCATTATTAACCGTGGATACTATGTAATGGATTGAAGCACTTTGAGATATTTGGTAGTGTCATCATTTTCGCGGATACATTGCAAAGTACACGTGTCTTAAAGTTACAATTATCATTAAGGTTAACGGTACAACCATGTTAATTTGTATCTTCCTAAAAAATAAAACGACTAAATTCAAAACAGTTCATAGTACATGTAATGGAAAATTGTAAATCAGAATACTGCATTGTGCATATCCGAAAATGCTAGTAAATTGGGTGATGGTCAAGTTTAAATTTGAAAATTGAATAAAAGTGGGGACACTCAAAAATAAAAGGAGACGTCAAGAAACTACCAACATTTGCATCAATGATTTACATGACGTTATACATTTTATGATTTGTTTTTGTTTTTGTTGGTGTTGTTTGGATAGTCGTTTGTAAGCATTACTCTTTTAAAATGGTATTCAAATGTAGCATGTTACCTCTCTACCATGGATCGTGTACCAGAGCTAATCTTTATAACCGTGTCCATATTTTGGGTAAGTGCCTGTGAACTAAACTTACATGTACACCGGTTGGATCGTTCCCTTAGTTTCAAGTGAGGAATGTTTGATAATGTGTGCACCCGAATAACATGAAGAGCACTCTAACACAGACGGGTCCCTTTTTGAAGCCCTTAATTCTGCAGTTTTGTTCACCATATAAACACTACCATAGCGTCTAATGAACCTATCGACATCCCTGATTTAATGACGTCAACATTTCAAGGGGCAATAACTCTGCTCGTATATTAGAACTGAATAAATACACGCGTTTCACTAATCAACATGCACAGTGACGTAAAAATACTCGATTTCGAATTTATATTGCTTTTGTTCTTCCGACAGTTGTAAGCATTAACAATAATGGGTGTTAGATTTAAAGATTTCTCAAATTAGGAAACAAAGCAATATCTGGAAAAACAAAGATTTTGATATTTTTCGAGTGGCTTATTTGGCATTTAAGTCAATCTACAACAAGACGCTCAATTTATGTTGGTTCGATTTATAAACTAAAACACGCGTTACGGTTGTATATCGGCTTATTAACGACGATTTGGAGTTCCGAGGCGTAGGAATTAACCACACAGGGGTAAGTGGTAAATAACACTCATTAGAACAACATACCGTTGTTAATGAGCCGATATATAACGGTAACTCATATTTTATTTTGATTCTAACATCATCAGCAACGAATTAAAAAGGGTAAAAACTGTTCTTACTTTTAGCGCAAGCAGATACCCGGTTTACTTCCGCTGTTAAGACAGAACAGCCATAAGTAGTACCGATGTATATCGGCTAATTACCAACGGTAGTTTTGTTCTTTATTTATACAGACAAAAGCGGATCATGTTAGGATGTGAAATCACCTTAAAATTCACTCCTGGAACCAACCCGTACTTAGTGAAGAGGGTAAAGGTTCTTGCTCAAGTAATCCACGGGGGCCTTTGATGGAGTTTGAACACACAGCTGACAGATTACGAGTCAGACGCGCTGCCCACTTAGCCACGCTACCCCTCTATGCCGGACATTGTGGGGTAACTGTGTCAGGTCCGTTATATTTACATGGCCCGAGATACTCGTACGGTCCTATTTCCATATCTCACTATTCCTCAAGATTCACAACAAGTTTATCTCAAGAACCAACGAGTGAAATCAGACACAAAAACAACAATAAAAGAGTTTATGCCTCAATTAAGTTCAAGTTCAGAGTTGTAAGGTATGTTCAGGTGTTCAGGTTCAAGTTCAGAGTTTTAAGGTATGTTCAGGTGTTCGAGTACATGTAGTTAATTACTCAACTAAAACCCCATTGCTGGTAATCTAGGAGATAATCGTTTCAAGCACCATCTAAGCGTTACTTAATTCTCTTCAAAGGTGTAAAACATTATCTACCAGGCGTAAAGATAGTTTGTTAAAAGGGGTTAACAATCTTGTACGAAAGACCTTCAAATAACTTTTTTATCAATTTGTCAACGTTAGTCACCTATACTACTCACACTCAAAGATTGCAAACATATTAAAGGAAACGCTATACCAAGGCATGTCAAATTGCCTATTCCGTATTTTTCTATGTGTTTGGTATTTTTCTTCTTCCATTTTCTCGTTTGCCATTGATATAGATCTAAGAGACACACTTGATAACCCTTTGAAATATCTTTGTTCCAATAATGCCACCATTTTGTTTTTATTCGGAACACTTTGATAATCAGACGCCATTATGAAGCCTTGATTTCAAAAAAATGTACACATAAACCTTGATTTTAAATGGATATGTTTCGCGAGAAAAAACGAGCGTGTTCAGTAGTTCTCGTATGTTTCCGTCAGTTTGCACTAGAACATTATTTAGGTCAATAGTTTGACTGAGTTTAAGTTCAAATAACGTTAAACGAATGTGCATAAAGCCTTGACATCAATATCTAAACACCTTTAACTAAACCTGTTTTTTTGTCTAACTCGTTTTCGTGTTCAAGCTTTTTTCTTCCCACTAGTTCGCTCTGGCAATATGATGAAGTCGTAGCAATGCTCAATGGTAAATCTCCGGACACTACCAAAGGTATGAAATCGACGTAATCAAAGCGTGAGCTCCAAAGTAACCACATTTCTTGCTCTAGTTCACTTACATTGAGCTCTGTATGAGATGTTTTCTAAAAAGGTCTTACTGGCTCGTCTTCAATCATGATGGTAATATTGCAAAATCATGTGCAATGATAATATTTGTTTATACATGAAGTTTTGGCATCGTCATGCTTTCCATTACATGATAATCTTAGATGCTAGCACATGTTTGCCTATTTGTTGTCATTTAGATATCATGGGATATGAATTAAAAGTATGCCACTTGGTAAGGCGCGTTTGTGTTTCTGACATGAGATACATATTTACTTGAATAACTCTCACATACAGTAGGATGCATAGACTTAAAGTCAATTCGCTCAAGAAAAAAGTTTATTTGTATCAACATTGATAAACCTGTTATGCGTTTCCAATAAGATCAATCTACGGCACACATGTATAAAAGAATTGTTTTTCAGATACATTCACATTTATTCAAAAACAACTATCAGAGTTAATAAAGCATGTATGTGTTTCTAATACAACTAAACACATGTATAAAAGAACCAGATGAGCACGTCCTCGTGTTGCTTGTCGTCTGCTTCATGCACATTTCACGCTATTTCGGTTGACATCGTCTGCCAAGTGTCAAACCTATCTGTGCAAATCGTACATGACCATGCAACTTCCATTTATTGACTTTTCTGACCAAAGGACTCCTTTTATCTATTAAAGGAATGGTGGTCCTCTTCTCTAATCCCAAAATTACATGTCCCCTTCGCTCGCCACTCTAAAAAGGGCTGTAAAGGGCTGTACATCTTTCTTTTGCTAATTACTGGGGCTGAGTAGGATGAGACTCTTTCATGCGTTGTTGCACCTGTGGAGGTATTGATGCTCAAAAGCTCGGAAAACTCGACCAATTACAACTGAATGCTACCTAATTTTCAGCACTATTTGGGTATATAATTTAATATTTCCATATGTCAAGGTGAATCGAGTTCACTTTTCCTCTCATTTTTACAGCAAACGACATTCAAGGATGAAAGAGCGCGTGACCGCAAACCGGAAAGAGGGATAAAGGCCGAACAACGCCGAATACGCAAAGGAAAGATAGTGACCGTTACGGGTATCCCTGTGCAGTATTAAAATCTATTTTAATCGATAATAGACGAAATATAAATGACTTTTCACGCATTCCCGAGCGCTAGAGAAGCAAGAAATTTGTGTGTTTTCGTCCGGAAGATAAACTTAAATTTGTAATTATAACCTGTCTCCGGCCAACAGTGACCTCCATATTCTCATGACCTTTTGGGCGCAATGAGAAAAAAAATGGCAAAATATAAAAGCAATATCTCTGTCATCAATTTAACCAACAATAATCGGATATCCTCTACATATTTGACAAAGTCCTCGTAATTCTGATTGAAGAACGTCTCATGATCACTTATAAGGGTAACTAGGTGTAGAGAACCAAACTACCTTTTCCAACCGAAATTTGACACATTACAATTGCGCTCTTGCACGCCATACTTAGAGCGGACCACACCAGTAGATTTGTTAGAGAGAATGTTCGAAACGGCTTCTAAGCTTTCATGGTGGTTCGTATATCAGTTTCATGTTGATTCTTATTATTGTAAACTTGATTTCAAGGCGCGAGCCATATTGGGATAGTTGGAACCAAGTGCTTTAGACATCCTAGAAACGAAACACATTTGTCCTCTATACTTATAATGTATGTATAGATTGCCATCTCACGATACACAAGTTCATAGCTTTTGGAGTTTCAGTTTTCGCTTCATTTTCTTTCCTATGACCTTTGATGACCTTGGTGACCTAGCAACATGGGAGGTAAGGTACGATGTAAGAATAGGAAGTCATAGAAATCGCAAACTCAAATTACAACGTCTGTTATGTAATACAGAAATATGAAATGTTATACCCGATTCCACGTCACCAGTATATGTGTATGAATGAATGACTAACGGAATTAATCAACTTTCTTATTTGACACGCACCTTAGCCGTTCAAAAAAAGTCCCTGTCGTGACGTAGAACAATTGCTCGTTTCTTTTGTCGATTGCTTTACAAAAAACATAACATACTAAGTACATGTTCAATGTTGGCAAACGCGGATGCTTCAATTGTAGTCAATATCGAGACAACACTTGGCGTTTTACTTTGCCCCACTATAGTGTACATGTGAATCGTTTGCAGCCTCTCAATTATGCAATACAAGAGGCAGTTCATCTTCGGATAGACCCTATATTTAAAATCGAGCATGACAAAGGTTGAGGTCACATATCAGAATTCAAAACCTGTTCTAAAGGTCAAGGTCACAGTCCGGAATTTAAAAGCTGTATGTTCCTTTTAGATTGAAAGCTCTTGGATAGGTTGGCTTAGTTGCTGTGATGGAGCTCACGTAACCCTGTATACTACCAGTACTAAGCTATATTTCGCCAGTAATTGACAAACTCCTACCCCCCCCCCCCTAGATCTTCCACCCAATTGAGCCAATGTGACCGGGTAGGCGGTATGTTTTCGAACCCGACACCCTTCCCTCAGCCACAATGCCATCGACACCGAAACCCAGCTCGCTATCTCGTCGCCTATCGTATGTAAACCGACCTGCCTCTAATATACCAATACACTCTCTGTAAACTTCGTGCGTCAAACATTTATCAGTATGTAACACAACCCTCTGGTCAGTCAACGGTTTACGCTACACGACTGACCACTACGGATCTAATTTCAACCCTAAATATCCCAAAAACTTATATTTCTACCTTTTTTTTGTTTGGAGGGAAAATAAATATGTAAAATTATCATCATTTTCCCACGGACAGTTTTATGCATATTTGAGAGCGTTTACTGTATGGTTCAAGGTTATTTTAATGTCCTCTATAATTATGATAATGATATGACCTAATTTGGTGGACCGTTCACTATAAGTCAAAAAATAAGCATACCAGGTATTTTAATAATTTTTGAAAATGGCCCATAAATAGTGCGGCGCTGGTCATCGGTCATATACCAACCTACGTGTTTGTGAGCGACTGGGCTTGGATAAAATCACTCCACTCCCTCTCTCTCACCCGGGCCCTGGCTACCACGATTGAGGCGAGCGAGCTAGTTTATCAAGTTTTCTCAGCCACTCAACTATGTCCAGCCCAAACGTGATTAAAACTGACATATATCTATACAGCAAACGCAGATATGGTCAACAAACGTTAAATACACTATATAATATGGATGAAAAGAAGATTTTTGGCATAATATTCAGATAAAATTAAAAACGTCGCTGTTGGGTAGACGAAGTTTTAAAGAGCCTACGGACAGATCTATTACCCCTTACACGACTTCCTTTGTCACAGCCTGTCAATATGAAGAGTTATCGAGGGATCCCCATGGAAAAGGGGTCCCTAACCCCCCTTCCATCCTTACTAAAGAATACCTTCAATCCCCGAACTCACAGTTTACCTTTTCAGCCATCGGTTTTAGGCCAGCACATCTTTTTTCGGTAATCGGTCACCATGAAAACGAGGTAAGTAATACTCACACGGTCTAAACATTTGAAAATAACCACTTTCTCTCTCTCTCTTTCTCTCTCTTTCTCTCTTTCTCTATTTCTCTCTTTCTTTCTTTCTCTCTTTCTCTCTTTCTCTCTCCCTCTCCCTCTCTCTCTTTATATATTTCACTCTCTATCTCTCTCTCTTTATCTCTCTCTCGCTCCCTCTCTCTCTCTCACTCCATATCTCTCTCTCTCTCTCTCTCTCTCTCTTACTCCATATCTCTTCTCTCATTTTCTCTCTCCCAATCTCTCTCCCCATCTCTCTCCCACTCCATCTCTCTCTCTCTCTCACTCTCTCTCTCTCTCTCTCTCTCTCTCTCTCTCTCTCTCTCACACACACACATTCCATCTTTCTTCTCTCTTTTTTCTCTCTCGTCCCCCTCTCTCTCTCTCTCTCTCTCTTTCTCTTTTCTCTCTCTCTCTCCTTCTCTCTCACTACCTAACGCTCTCTCTCTCACTCCATCTCTCTTCTCTCAATCCGTTTCTCTCTCACACACACATGCATACTCTTCTGTTCTTGAACTCGGCATTTGCATGAAATCCAAGGAAAGAAAATGCTAGGACACTGATAAAGAAACATAACAGGAAATTACTCAAAGATAACACGTTAGTTTTACTTTTCAAAAGTGTACAACGACGATTAATGATTTACGCCTCGTTTAAAGTGCACCGTCTACGCATCTAAAGTATCTAACTTTGTCTAGAAGTAATTAATATGATGCTACGAATCCCATTGCGTTCAATAATAGAGCCAAGATGTCGTCCGTCGCACACAATACGCTAATGTATCACCTTCTCCAGAAATGAATTCAGATTCGGCCTTTCTAATTGCAACCAGCAAGATAACTTCTAAGAACAACACATATTTGCAGTTAATGTAAATAATAAT